>Ga0315282_10000241_pt1 | contig 109746 bp, 105 predicted proteins | sample YL17G07_20_MG_FD_203693 | JGI IMG/M metagenome (GOLD analysis project Ga0315282, IMG submission 203693) | Sediment microbial communities from Yellowstone Lake, YNP, Wyoming, USA - YL17G07_20 | ecosystem: Environmental > Aquatic > Freshwater > Lake > Sediment | place: USA: Wyoming | collected... | reverse complement strand
CCATGCCTCATCATGTTGTTGGCCACGCGCTCAATGATGTTGAGCGACGACTTCATGAACCTCTTATGTTCGTGACGTCCACCCGTGTGAGGAGTCACGATCGCCTTCAAGGAAACGTATCGTTGAAGGCCAATATCCCCAACCTCAACGCCCTGCGCACTCCATTTTTCGAACAGCTTGATGTCGGGCGGAGCTTTCTTCGCTTCTCTACTCAAACAGTGTGGCACCTGTCATTCTCAATTTGGCTTCCTATGATGGCTTCGCGCCTCAAATAAGCGTTTAGGGAAGAGAAATAGCGGTGGCGACGTCCCCACAGGATAAGCACTCCTCACGGCGAAGCTGGCTCAGCAGCCTCCTACACCCTGTGATCCTGCCAGCGCCGAGGTGTCTGCTTTACGACTGCTCTCTTCCGAGTCTGATCGGATTCAGCAGTAAGAAGGTAGCTTCTTTCCTTCGAAAGAAACCCCTTCTCCACTGGCCTGACAGGGCAAGGTGTCATTGTCAGCAACTGAGGGCCGCATCCGCTTGGTGGTACTATTCCTGCGAGTTAGCGGATCCCTGCATGTAGCCGATTTCAGGCAACAGGGAACGGCTATCTCCCCGATCCCTCACCACCGCCAAGAATCAATTGAATCAAACGTCCAATATTAAACCCTCTTTCAGCGGCCGCCTCCAAAACCACGCCTCTCGATTAAGCCAATTCGAAGAATCCGCGGAGACATAACGGCCCTCTTGCTCAAACAGAACGATTCAGTGTCCATAGAGTCCTGACTTGCTCTGAATCACACTGATCCGCTTCGAAGGGTTGTACCCAATGTCTTGCAGACCTCGCAGAACTCTTGAGTGGTTGGCTCACCGCATCCTCTACAGTTCCTCAATTCCGCAGCGCCTATTGACAGCTTCAAGTAATTCCGCAGCCGTTCCATTGATCTGAAGATTGTGAACTTCGTTCCCGTATGTTTCTCTTCGATTCGGTTCAGCATCTCTCTGACATCGTTCCTGAGGGCCGTTGTCAGGTAGGGGCAGGGAGTTGTCTGGAACTTCGTTCCTGTAAGATACGCGTACAGAGCAACTTCTTTCTCCGGTATCTCGCACACAGGCTTAATCCTTTCCGCGAATCGGCCGGCGGGATCCACGAGCACAGGCTCAACTCTCGCTATCCTCTTCGCGTCTCCATGGAAGATGTTGATCAGAATGGTCTGAACCTCGTCATCTAGGTTGTGGGCTGTCGCGATCTTGTTGGCTTTCGCGTTTCGGGCGGCAATGTGAATGGCTCTCCGCCTCAGAACTCCGCAGTAGGAGCATGGTGAAAGCTCCTTCTTTGAACGCACTATCTGATCGAGTGTTCTTCCAAAGAGTTCACGAAAAGAAACAACAACATGATCTACATCCAGCTCCCCACAATACTCTCTCGCAAGCTTGACGGCCTCCGCCCTGTAACCTCTGATGCCCTCATCTACCGTAACGGCCGTAAGTTTCGACTTGGGAAATCTCCTTTCCATTTTTCTCAAGATTCTGAGAAGTGTGAGACTGTCCTTGCCGCCTGAAACCGCCACGGCTATATGGTCGTCAAACTTCAGCATGTCATATTTGGAGATGGTTCTGCGGATCCTCTCCTCAATGTCCCTGAGAAAGCAGGCCTTACAGAGAGCTATTCCCTCATACGGCCGCCTGTAGATGGCCGTGCGTCCACAGCGGCTACACCTCAACAGTGATACCTTCAAAGCTTCAGAAATCCAAACATCGAATACGAAAGGAGCAGATTCATCGCCAGAATCGTGAAAGAGAATGCGCTCATCGTCGACCTGACCCACTTAACGTTCCGTATTCCTAGTGCTCCCAACAGTGCAAGAAGGAATCTGTCTCCGTCAAGGGGGAACAGTGGAAGCATGTTGATCAGAGCCACATTCAAGGTCACAAAGTAGATCCAGAACTCAACATTGAACAGCTGTTTCGGAAAGTCTGGAGAAAGCAATCCGATCTTTGGCGAATAAGTCACATGGTCCGTGAGCTGGGTGACTCCAAGGACGGCGTGTGTGCTGTTTCCGGGGTCGCGCGCCGTGACAAGTTCGAATCTTCCCCTTGGGGTAAGCACGGTAAGAGGGGCGCCGGGTTGGATCTGTGCCATGTACGCCCTCAGGCCTGCAAGGTCATCGACTCTGGTCTCATTTATTCCCTGAATGATGTCGCCGGGCTTTACGCCTGCTATCTCCGCGGGATACTCTCTCGTTATTCCGCCAACATGAACGCCTGACGATACGATCGTGTAGAATGGACTGATCGTCAAGGCGAAATTGGATAGGAGTATGAGGCAGATCAGGGACACAGCCATGTTCGCGGAGGATCCAGCTGCAAAGACCCTGAGCTGAGTCGAGCAAGAGCTCTTGTCCAGCTTCTCGTCGTCCAACTCAACTAGGCCTCCAGGTATGACAGCGGCCAAGAAAACTCCGGAGGACTTCAATCGGACACCTTCGATGAGACTCGCTATCGCATGTGCTCCCTCATGAGAGATGAGTAGAATGCAGAGGGCGATGATAACGTAAGGGAAGTTCTCCCATTTCATCGTAAGCCCAGGTATCGGAAGCAAAACCTGAACTGGTCCCGCCTCTTGTGTCCTATACGCTAGATTGAAGGCGTTCTTCAGGAGCTGGTAGACTATGAGCGCAAGCATCCCCACTCCGACCGCGGCTCCCATACTGAAGAAGACCCGCGAGGGACGGCGAAGAATCTTCGCAAGACGTTCCAGAGTCCGGTTCAATAGAGTGGTCTTGTAGACGAAGTAGAGCGGCCCGACCTTCAGGCCTTTCTTCTCAAGATTGAAGTGCCTAGCGAGAAGGTAGAGTACGCCCCAACCTACAAAGTATAGGCTTAACCCAATCGCTATCTGCATCCACGACAGTGTCTCTTCAACCAAATTGCAGCGACATCCCGAGGCACGTGTTTCCGCAGAGTTTGGGGAACTCCTCTTAATTATGTTTCGGAAATACTGTCGGGAAAACTGAATTTCTGCTTCAGATGGGGACCACTAGTGCCTTTTCCCCACGGGTAGTTACCCCTATACGTCAGCTTCTCACAACAGACCTAGTGCATGAGGGGGTCAAGCTGAAAAATCAGAACGGCAACCTACAGGAGGAGGAAATGGAATGAGGGTTGGAAAGGGATCGAGAAGGGAATCGGAGTTCTTCGCAGCGATGAATGGCCGGAGGCCATGCGTCTCTTAGAAGACTGAAGCGATTGAAAAAACAGCTTCGGACGTGGTCGAGATTGGCTGAGAAAACAGTCACAAAGGCCGACAGAACCGAACACATCTACAGTAGTCAGAGATGGAAATTTCTGGAAGAGAAACGAAGGATCGCGGAGCAGATCATGGGAGCATTGGAGGCCTCAAGCCTTGCCTGTGCAATTCATGGAAGCGTTGCAAGAGGAGATGTGGACGAAGATAGTGACGTTGATGTCTTGGTTCCCCAACTAATTCCTTCATATCAGCTTGAACTCTCTCTTGGCAAGTATGGCTACAAGTTGTTTTCACGAATGGTTACGCAAGCAACACCAAGCCACTCCCCTAAAGGCCACATCTATCTGAACCCTGAAGAAACCGCCTCTGTGACTTTCCCACTCCTGAAATTCAAGAGGCTTGAATACGAATTCTACATGTTCGGCGGAATGGTCGACCTAGAGGCCATACGCCTTGCAAAACGTGTGCCAGGAGTTACGAAGAGGCTGACATTGATAGAGCCAACGGAGAAAGGGCATATCGAGTCTCAGGTAGCCGGCCGAGAGTCAGAAGTGGCAAGGATCGTAGGTGTCAGTCCGGACATAGTCAAAGAGAGGGTCAGAGTTCTCACTCGAAGGGACAGAATCGGTCGAACCGGAGTATTCCTAGTTGAGCATCTCTCCGAAGCAGAGCAATTCGAGGAAGCCTTGAAGAGAATCATCGAATCCAATCCGGCCGTACGACGAGAATACCTTTCCAGGAAAAGGTCATAGAATACCTTTGTCAGGAAACGTCTTAACGGTGCTTTGCGTACCTCAGTAGTGCTGCTATTCCTCCCAACGCGTTCAGTTTCGCACCTCCTTCATGCTCGTAGCTAATCACCAGTACCTTTCCACCCTTGTTCTCGACATCTCGAATCGCTTCATCAATCAACCGCCTGTTCTCTTCACTTGCCTCGCGCAAAGTCAAATCACATATGAGGATCTGTTCAACCGCTCCTTCAGATGCGTCACGGAAGACCTCATCCGATCCATACGAAACGTCTCCTTTCGAGCCTCCGAGCCTTCTCAGAACTTCCTCTACAGCCGATATCTCTTGGGCAGCCCTCGTGTCCCTCAGAACCGCGCCAAGCACTCCGCACCTGATCGCCTCGTATGCTCCTGCCTCACCAGCGCTGCTTACGCTCTTCACACCGACGATTCTCTTTGCCATGTCAGGAGCCCTTTCCCTAGCGAAAACAGCGAATCTGTCCTTTGCGAACCCTGGCCCAACAATCACGATCTTCCCCGGCGAATCCTTGACAGTCAACGAAACAACATCCAGAACCTCACCGTAGTATTTGGTGATGGCATTCTCGCGTTTTTCAGCTTCTCTCTTGCCTGGAAGTCTGGAGCGGATCAGGGCCTTGACTTCCAGGCCGTAGCTTTGGAGAACCGCGACGCAGGTCTCCTCAAAATCTATGGCAACTATGACTACGGGTTCCTGTCTCACCGCGGCTCTCTCTAGCCTGTCGAGCTGATGCTTCTGCCAGAGGCTCTTCATGATTGTCACCTGAGTTCTAGGCTCCAGATTCAAAGTATGGTGAGAGCCCTGGATGTGCAGGTCTTCACGGGCTTCGGTGACCACGCCGAGGATTCTAAGTCTCATGACCGACCTGTCAAAGTAGACTTTCTCAACTTTCAGAGTCAGAGAAACAGACATTCTTCGGCTGGATGGTCGCCCAACTCCGTCCATCTTAACCTCCCGCGTAGTCCTCGCGGTTACGAGGTCATCTCTCTCAATGATGTTGTAGAGATGCCACAGATCGTCGAGATTCTGCACTAGCGCCTGAACGACACCATGTCTCAAGTCTCTCCGAAGAACCCTCAAGTCTCAGACTCTTCCGGTCCCTAAGGGACCAGCCACTTATGCTTGCCTCCTTTCCACGATCAGCTTTTTATATGGTGCGTTTCCCTATACGGGCTGACCTATGAGGGCGTACCGTTGAACCCTGAAGAAGAAGACAGCATCTGCGAAGCCATGGAGCAGCTCAGAATAAACTACAACCTACGTCAATGGAGAGTCTGCGCGCTCATGTGCGACACCCTGTCGGAGAAGTTCAAGAGCCTAGCTGAAAAAATCAACAAGTAACGGCCCTCAACTACCGAAGAGTCTTCAACTTCTCGCAGAAATCCAGAAGCAGCTTGGTCTTCTCATCTTCCGTGTTCAAGCAGAGAACCTTCATGCCTTGGTTCACCCGCTCATATACTATGATCTTTGCCGCCACCAAAGGTTCAATGATTCTGGCTATGGTCGAGGGAGAACAATCAAGGAATCTGGCCAGAACTGATTGGTTGAAAATCGTGCTCCTATTCTCAAGCATATACTCAATCAGTTTCGTCTGAGCCTTAGACTGAAAGATGTCCGTCAGCTTCATCAAGACAGGCCCTCACAGCCAAATCCTTGACGCAGCGTATTCAATAGCCTTTCCCAGTCTCCGGCTAGACCTCTTGTACCTCGCATTTAATACGCTTCAGGGCTTCTTCCGCTTGAGGGGCTTCAAGCTTGATCGTGTAAAGCCTGCTAGGAGTCCGAAGCTTCAGCTTCACGATGTCCTTCAGTCTCTTCACTCTGCAAGCCAAAGCACCCTCTGAAAGCCTGACAAACTCCTCGACATCGGTGATCTCTGCAGGCATCACTTTCTACCTTAGACTGATCCTGTTCAGCCAGCATCACTTAAAAACATATTCGGACACGAGTAGGCGCTTCTTTCGCAGACCTCAGGGTTGCTTTCTATTTTCAGAACTCTTGTCTCTCATGTACTTGGAGTCTTTCCGAATATTTGTGGTGTCTCAACATCAACGTTCCACCATGGATTACCCCATTTCTTGTCCACCTTCGGTGTCGCGTCTAGGACGGCTTGAATGCGCGGGAAGATCTGCGAGATTGCGGCTCCGGAAATTCCCATTTCTTTGAGCATGTGCTCGTTTCTGAGTATGTTCTCAAGATTGAGTCTGAAGGTCAGAGCGAACTTCTTGTCTCTTTCAAGGACTTGGCATATCTTCTTCAGACTGATGGTCTCTTCTCCTTCGTCAACATCGTGGTCGAGAAAGAGTGCACACAGATCTTTCATGTCTTTCTCTTCTATTCCCATCAGGAGGCGGTCACTCCTGTAGTGAGGATAGTCAAGAATGCGGTAGTCCAATCGCTGGCGAACGAGTTCATCTCGTGCACTCGCTTGGACGTCAAAAATGTATTGGCACTTCGTCAGAAGGATGTTGTGCATGCCGATTGTGTACAGATTCTTCTTTGAGATGTCGAACATGTCCCGGACATCAACCTTGTGCCTAAGGTCCACAGAGTCTGTGAATATGTCGAGGACACCGCTCTGAAGGGAACCGTCATCAAGAATCATTTCAATAGTTCTGACTCTGTACCGTTTGCCCGCTCTCATGGCATTGAATCTTCGATCTGAACGCGTGACAAGATAGTGGTACCTTGTTCCACAAAGTTCTCCCAGAACAAGCAACAGCTTGTATAGGTCCTGAGCGCGGCTTCTTGGCGCAATCAGGTCTATGTCATTCAATTCACGGAAGAGAGGGTTTGAAGGATCGTTTGCACTTCGACACAGCATGCGGACAGCTGCCCCACCGAAGAAGAGCACAGGTATGGGGGCCTTGGCTGCGCTTTGAGCAGCCGTTTCCGTGAAGAGTTCCTTCGTACGATGGGCATTCATTCCAGCCCAGACGGTGACCAAGCCCCTTTCGAGATGGAAGTCTGACTTGTGAACGTAGTCAGGTACCTCGAGATCTCTCCTAATCCGCTCATACTCGACCTTTCTGCTTAGGGGAGTCTCAAGATCATATTCGAATCCATCATAATCTCGAAAGAGAATGCACCGCGTCAAGCCGTCTGTCCCTTGCTTAAGATCGATCAAATCACAGAAAAAGGTACTGGTAGAATTCTCTGACAGCAGATGTCTCCAAAACAGCCTCTTTGAAAGTGATCAAGATGACCTGTGAGTCTAGGATCTAGTCTGATCACTGCAAAATCAAATCAGGGGATTTTGGGCCAAATACCTAATTCAATTTATAGGCCCTATCTATTCATGTATGCTCTGACGAATCTGCATGAGGACAGGAGAATATGCTGAAGCTTTTCTTTGCCTCTGACGTTCACGGTAGCGACATCTGTTGGAAGAAATTCCTCGGGGTGATCGGCCACTACAAGGTCGACATAGCAATCTTGGGAGGAGACCTTACGGGAAAGATGGTAGTTCCAATAGTCAAAGAGGGGGCAGAGTACTCGTACAGTCTCTTCGGCAGGGACGCGAAGCTGACAGAGGCACAACTGAAGGAAGAATGCGTGCAAATAGCAAACGCTGGCTACTATCCATATCCTTGTGGAAAGGAAGAAGTTCAGAGGCTGAGTAAAGACGAGCAGGCTCAGAAGGACATCTTCAACGAGCAAATGGCAAAACGGATCCAAGAATGGGTGGATCTCGCCTCAACTAGGTTCAAGGGCAAGTCGCAGCTTTATGTTTCTCCAGGAAACGATGACCGCTTCATTGTTGACGAGATCCTTGAGAAGAGCGACACAGTAGTCGCAAGCGAGAAGAAACTCGTACATCTTCCCGATGGCTATGACATGGTCACATGCGGCTGGGTGAACCCGACTCCCTGGAAAACCGCCAGAGAAGCTCCTGATGAGAAGCTCGAGCCTATGTTAGACGAGTTGATGAAAAAAGCAGAGAACTACCAGAAGTTCATATGCAACTTCCACGCACCACCATACAACTCGGGACTTGACACCGCTCCGAAACTCACAGACGATTTCTCGGTCAAGGTCAGCATCGGAGGAGTGCAGCTTGAGCCGATGGGCAGTAAGGCTGTCAGACATATGATAGATAAATACAAACCTCTGCTTGGATTGCACGGGCACATACACGAGTCAGCCGGTTTCAGGCGGTTCGGCCGAACTCTTTGCGTCAATCCTGGGTCGGAATATGCTGAAGGTGTGCTGCGAGGCTACTTGGTCTTCTTGAGCGGAGAGAAAGTTCAAGGGCACTGGCGAGTTGCTAGCTAGCTCATAGTTCGAAGATTGCCGCGTATGGTTATACCAGAAACGCGCGCAAGAATAAAGCCTTTTATAGACAGTGCGCGGCTGTACTCTCGGGGTTGAAAATGTCTAAAGGACTTTTCGTTCGAGAGGCTACTGGGCTCGTTAGAGAATTCGGTCCTTTCATGTGTCTCATGATGGCTATGAACAACATGATAGGTGCCGGGATCTGGGGACTATCGATCAGGATGCCGTACACGTATCCTGGCTCGGATCCGGTACTTGCTTTCGTTATAGGGTTGATTCCGGCCTTCTTCTTCGCTATCTCATATGCATGGCTGGCCTCCTGTATGCCTAGGGCTGGTGGAGACTACGTATTCATCTCAAGAACTATCAACCCAGCACTTGGCTACGTCGTGACCATTGGAAACTTTCTCGGAAGATGGTTCTCGATAGGGTTTCTGCTGGTAACGGATGTGGGTTTGTGGGGCATTGCTTTGCGAATGCTAGGCCAGGGGGCAGGTGACCGGGCCTTGGCAGACTTCGGCACATTCCTCTCAGCGCCACCTAACCCGATGATAACTCTCGCGGGAGCAATACTCCTCCTGTTGACTGTCTGGTTCTTCATGACAGTCGGAGGGACTGTGTTCAAAGCCTACACAGCTGTGATATGGTTCATCCCGCTCCTCGGCGGGATCATTTGTATCCTGCTGAACTTTGCCAACCCGTACAATCCAGCAACGTTCACCAAGGCGTGGGACGCAGTCTGGGGAGCAGGCTCCTACCAGGAGATCATTACAATCGCCAAGACCACTGGATACAAACTGGAAGCACCTAACTTTGACGCTACGATTACTGCTATAGCTGGAGCAGCTTTGTTCGCTTATTCCGGGTTCCACAATCCAGCGCAATGGTCCGGCGAAATAAAGAACCCGAAGAGAAACATGATGATAGGAATCATCTCTGGCACTCTCATCACAGCTGTAATATACATAAGTCTAGCAGCGTCCGCATTCTTCTCCGGCGGTGAATTCATCAATATGTACAACTGGGCATACTACAAAGCTAGGGCATCGTTCGTGGTTACACCAAAGATTGAGCCTGTACTGCCAATGTTTGGTGTCATATTTGCCAGCGGAAACGTTCTTCTCGCATTCCTTATAGCAACGGCAGGCGCGTTTAGTCTGTATCACGTGAATCCTGCAGCGTTGATGATGGAGACGAGACGAGTGTTCTCCATCGCGTTCGACAGGTTCTTCCCGGAGAGGTTCGCTAATGTCAGCGAGAGGTTCCACACACCGACATGGGCAATCATCTTCATGATGGTCGGAGGAGTCATAGGAATAGTCGTCTCATCGCCAGTGCTCGGCCCTCTGAGAACGCTGGCAGGTGGGATCAACGCGACTTTCATGTACCTACTGGGCTATATGTTCACAGGACTGGCGTTGGCCTTACTCCCAATTGTGCGACCGGAGATATACGCTAGCATAAAGTCTGAAGTTGGTGGAGTTCCGGTTCCAGCACTGTGCGGCGTCGTGGCCTTTGGCCTGGGCATATTCTTCTTCGCTACGAATGCAAGAGCTATGGCGCCTATGGACATCTCCATCTCGAGTCTCATTCTCGGCATAGGACTGGCCCTATACCTGTACTATGCGTACAAGAACAAGAAGATGGGCATCGACCTGAAGGCATTGCTCTCAGAGATACCGCCCGAGTAGCTTTCCATCCCCCTCCCTTTTTTTCTTATGCTCACAGCATTCACAGCTGACGCCCTATCGATCATTACATATATCAGAGAACATTCAGAACTTCTCTTTGAATCTTGATGGGCCCGCCCGGATTCGGACCGGGGACCGACAGGTCTCTCTCCGAGGAGGCTATGAGCCTGTTGCTCTTTCAGTCTTGGTGAAACCTGGCTGAGCTACGGGCCCTTCGCAATTGATTCGTTGGGCGGTTTGGTTGTTTAAGGTTTTCCCCTAATTTCTCTTTCGTCGTTGGGAATCTCAGCGTTGATGCATGAGATCAGATTCTGCGTTTTTTCCTGAGTCCACACTTCCAAAAGAGAACGTTCAGCCCTCTGACGAATCCTTAAATATACTCCTCTGTTGACTGTGAACTTGGCCGCCGAAAAAAAGAGCCGCCGTTCGTGAATCAAGTCACGGACGTAAGCTCAGTGGTGGAGCAGCGGACTCAACCGTTCATCACGGTCGAGGCTGAGGCTGTTAATCTCTGCAACCTGAACCGCAGAGACCCGCTGGTCAGCGGTTCGAATCCGCTCGGCGGCGCCAAACTCACCTACTTCTCAGAACGACCTAGATTCCTCGCGGAAGGAATAATAGGAATTCGAGAGAGTTATAGATCCCTCCAGCACACAATTCGAGGGATACACAGTTGAGTCAACCGCCGAAGATATTCGCGAGTCTGTTAACGGAAGTAGTCAACAAGGGACTGTGCACGTTCTGTGGAGCCTGCATTGGCGCTTGTCCGGTGAACGTGGTAGTTCCATCTGCCGAGGAGAAGCCTGCTCTGAAGGGCAGATGCATCCTCTGTGGTCTATGCTACTATAGTTGCCCAAGGGTAGAACTCCCTCTGAGGGCAATTGAGCGAGAATTCTTTGGTAGAGTCAGGAATGAAAAGGAAGCTGTTCTAGGCATTCATCAGAGCATCTGGTCCGTTCAGTCAACAGACCCAGAGGCACTTAAGTCCTGTCAGGATGGGGGTGTGGTGACTGCCCTACTCAGGCACGCTCTGAAGAGCAAGACTGAGGATCACGCAATAGTAGTGGGAACCGAATCAGACAGCCCATGGAAACCCAAAGCCACAATCATCAGTGACCCAGATCAACTAGCTTCAGTGGCCAAGTCCAAATATACCGCAACGGGATCCATCAGCGGACTCGCAGAAGCTGTGGCAGGATATCCGGACTCACGATTGGCTTTCGTCGGTGTCCCATGCCAGATCCAAGCCTTACACAGAATGCACACCCGCGGAAACCGAAAAATCACAGAACACATCAGTCTAACGATCGGGCTGTTCTGTTACAACACATATCGATATGCAGGTCTAATCCAGGAGTTCGTCAGCAAACAGCACAACATCAATCCCGGCCAAATCACAAAGATGGAGTGCACAGACAATGTCTTCAGAGCATTTCAGAACGACACCGTACTGATTGAAGCCCCTCTGAAGGAATTGAACCAACTTGTTCTGTCTGGCTGTCAAAACTGTCAGGACTTCACAGGAGAACTGGCTGACCTGTCAGTTGGGCATGTAGGATCTGAAAGGGGCTGGTGCACTGTCATAACGAGGACGCAGAAAGGAGCTGACCTCCTCAAAGAGGCAACAGAAGTTGGGATTGTTCGCTGCAAGTCTGTCTCGTCAACTGATCCTGCCATGGACTCGGTCACAAGACTTTCTGCTAAAAAGAAGCAAAGAGAGGCACTATATGTCAAGAACTGACTGTGACAAGTAGTCAGAAATAGTCTGCTGGCAGATAGTATTCATAATAGGTTTGTTGCACTCCCTAGTGTTCGCGACCATTAACCTACCGAGCAATTGGTGTTCACATTCACTTCTCTAGTGGCGTAGTGTGCGTGTTCTCCGAAAGATAGAAAGGTGGGCATCGAGCATATGCTCACGAATCTTGTTAGGTGTGAACCTCATGGTCGATGAGCTCAAGCCCAATCAGCTCAGGGCCATAGTAGATGTCTCTACAATAAGTTGCGAGACGACCGAACACGCAATTCCCCTCGACACGATAGTCGGTCAGGAAAGAGCGGTTAAGGCACTGAAGTTCGGCCTTGGAATACAAGAGAAAGGCTTCAACATATACGTGGCTGGTTGGCCAGGCACAGGCCGCACAGCGGCCGTAAGAAACTTCTTGGAAGAATTCGCAAAAACCAAGCCTCTACCTTCTGACTGGTGTTATGTGAACAACTTCCGCAATCAGTATCAGCCGAGGGCCTTGAGGTTACCCTCAGGAAGCGGAAACATCTTCAAGAGAGACATGAAGTCTCTGATTGAAGACGCTAGGAAGGCAATCCAGAAGTCCTTCGAGAGCAAGGACTACCAGCAGAAACGTGAGTCCATAGTCGGGGGATACGAGAAGAAGCGCCAAGATTCTCTGACCGAATTGGCAGAGACTGCAAGAAGATCCGATTTTCTCTTTGAGATAACGGCGATCGGCCCCGTCTTCGTTCCTATAATGCAAGGCAAGCCTCTAACGGATGAGGAATTCCTGAGTCTGTCACCACGGATTCGAGAAGAGATCTTGAAGAAGCGGGAGGGGCTGCAGTCCAGTTTCAAGAATGTTGCGAGATCGATTCGCGAGCTTGAGGGTAAGCTGAGCGAGGAATTGGCTCGGGCTGACAAGGAGATCGTCCTTTACTCAATTGGGCCGATGATAAGTGAGCTTGTTGAGAAGTACAAGCATCTTCCCGAAGTCTCTTCGTATCTCAAGGAAGTCCAGGACGACGTAGTGGAAAATCGGGAGCAGTTCATCGCCAAACCTAGTGCCCAAGCTGGCTTGGCCGGAATGCCTCTGCAGTGGCTTAGAGACCTTTCTCTCCGAAAATATGAGGTAAACGTGATCGCTGATTCCTCTGCGCTCAAGGGGGCCCCTGTTGTGATAGAACTCAATCCCACTTACACAAGTCTCTTCGGAAGGATCGAGAGAGAAGCGGTCTTTGGCGCACTCACAACTGACTTCACTCTGGTCATTCCAGGTTCTCTTCACAAGGCGAACGGAGGATTCCTAGTCATGCCTGTCGAGGAATTGTTCAAGAACCCCTTCTCTTGGGACGGATTGAAGAGAGCGCTGAAGAACGGCCAGATAGAGATTGAGGATCCGTCAGAACGATATGGCTTCTTGACAACCAAAACCATCTCTCCTGAACCGATCCCGTTGGACATGAAAGTAGCCCTAATTGGTGACCCGAGTGTCTTCAGCCTGCTTTACACATATGACCCTGATTTCAGCGAACTGTTCAAAGTGAAGGCCGACTTCGACGTGACGATGGGGAGAACAGAGCAGAATGTAAAGAATTACACTTCTTTCATCTGCATGATCTGTGAACGTGAGAAACTGAGGCATCTTGACAGTTCAGGAGTAGCAAAGGTGGTGGAATACGGATCTAGGCTGGCTGAGGATCAGCAGAAACTCTCAACTAGGTTCGCATTCATAGCCGACTTGATTCGTGAAGCCAACTACTACGCCTCCCAAGAGAAGTCGAAGTATGTGAAAGGCGAGCACGTCAAGAAGGCTATGGATGAGAAGATATACCGATCAAACCTTGTTCAAGAGAAAATCAAGGAATACATAGAGCGAAACGTTTTCCTCATTGATACTGTTGGAGAAGTCGTCGGCCAGGTGAACGGGCTTTCTGTCTTAAGCATCGGGGACTATGAATTCGGCAGACCTTCTCGAGTTACAGCAACTGTGGGCATCGGAAATGCGGGAGTGATCGACATTGAGAGGGAGGTGAAGCTAGGGGGCCCAATACATAGCAAAGGGGTGTTGATCCTAGGAGGATATCTGGCTGCGAAATACGCCCAGGACAAACCTCTCACATTGTCCGCCAAACTCGTCTTTGAACAGAGTTACGAAGGAGTCGAAGGAGACAGTGCATCGAGCACTGAGCTTTACGCGATCCTCTCAAGGTTGGCAAAGGTTCCGATAAAGCAGAGTTTGGCAGTTACGGGGTCAGTCAATCAGATGGGTGAAGTACAGGCCATCGGAGGCGTCAACGAGAAGATCGAGGGATTCTTCGAGATCTGCAGAGCGAAAGGGCTCATAGGCCACCAAGGGGTGTTGATTCCGGCAAGCAATGTTCAGAACCTTATGCTTAAGGAAGAAGTGGTTGAAGCAGTTGCGCGAGGAGAGTTCCATATCTACCCCTTAAAGACGATTGACGAAGGAATAGAGACCCTGACCGGGATGAGGGCTGGAAAGCGGTTGCCTGACGAAACGTTTGAGCCGGGCACGATAAATGACCGGGTTGACAGAACCCTTCGTGAAATGGCAGAGAAGCTCAAAGAGTTCGCAGTACCCGAGAAAGAGCAGAAAGGCAAAGAGGAGGGCTAGTGACTATCCTTCCTTCATTACGACTGATTCGTATTCTTTCTCTATCTTGCCTTTGTGGCCAAGCTCCTCTTTCGCCAGTCTACTGAACAGCTCACCCGCAGGCGTGCCCTCAAGCCTAGCACCGAGTTCAAGATAGTAATCGTGAGTCTCCTTCTCGCGTTTTCCTGCGAAGATGAGAATCTCCTCGTATGCTGCATCCTCAGAGAGCCGGACATCTTCCACTCGATCCAAGATCTCTAGATCTATCAGGTTCTTCGCCTTGGGACCGAGCTGTTCCCACGACTTCGTCCTCTTGACATTCTCCAGTTTCGCCTTATGCTGAAGCTCGTCGTTCGCCAAGTTGTCTAGAAGCGACTTGCTACCCGATGAACGTACTCTTTTCAGAGCAGAGCTGTAGAGAGAATGAGACTGCTCTTCCATCAGAATGGCCCTATCAATGGCACTCTCCCAGGTCCATCCTTTCGCTGCACCCATGTGATTTTCCTCTCAGCGTACGTTGATTGTATGACACTTAAGGTTGATGGCAATCAGTCAGCGGGTTGCTTCATTCATTCTGCCACGTGTGCCTCGGAAAGATTGAAGTGCCTGCAATTACATTAGAGGACAAGGCAGAGCTTGAGTATGTCTCCGATCAGGATTATCAAAGAGAATTGTGATGCTTGTGGTATCTGTGTCGAGGTCTGTCCAGAAGGCGTGTTGACAGTTCGAAACGGAGCCGCACGAATCGAGGATGAAGAAGCATGTCGTGGAGTGAAGGCCTCGCAGTCCTGCTCAAGCTGCTCCGAGATGGCCTGCACAGGATGCGTTGCGTGCGTTAGAAACTGCCCTAATGGGGCCATCCTGATCCAGTGAGCTACTTTTCCTTTTTCTTGTAGTCCTCGATCGCACTGTGCAGTGCGTCGGCTGCCAGATTTGAGCAATGCATCTTGATTGGAGGAAGCCCTCCCAGCTCCTGAGCCACATCAGCTCTCGTGATCTTCATAGCCTCCTCCAAAGTCCTGCCTTTGGCCAGTTCAGTAACCATACTGCTGGTGGCCACGGCTGCACCGCAACCAAAGGTTTTGAACTTGATGTCCGCAATCTTGTCATCCTCGACCTTGATGTAGATCGTCATCATATCTCCGCAGACCGGATTACCTACAGTACCGACACCGTCTGCGTCAGGGATCTCTCCTACGTTTCGTGGGTTCCTGAAGTGCTCCATAACCTTCTCGCTATACAACTCTCACACCTGCAACTCCTTAGGCGTAAGCGGCGACATTCTTCTAAGTCGGCGCACTATTTCAGGTAGAAGCCTGAGAACTTCATCAACCTCCACCTCAGTGTTCCACCTACCAAGGCTGAAGAGAAGCGAGCCATGGGCCTCCTCATGCTTAAGGCCAATCGCGCGAAGCACGTGCGAAACCTCAAGCGTCTTGGACGAGCATGCTGATCCCGAGGAGACCGCTATTCCTTCCATGTCTAGGCTGAGCACCAGTGACTCTCCTTCAATGTAGCTGAATCTAACGCTGAGGTTGTTCGGCAGTCTTCGCGTTGGATGCCCATTCACATAGGAATGCGGTATGTGCTCAGGAATCTTTGTGCGTAGCTTATCCCTCAGTCTTGCTAATTGTGCTGATTCGTTCGACATCTCTTGGACGGCGATCTCAGCTGCCTTTCCCATCCCAACTATGCCTGGAACATTCTCCGTTCCTGATCGTAGGCCCCTCTCTTGGCCTCCACCCATGATGATTGGCCTAATCCGAGCCTCCTTCCTCACGTAGAGTGCGCCGACACCTTTCGGCCCATAGATGTCATTGGATGATATAGAGAGCAGGTCAATATTCTCTTTCTCTACGTCTATCGGCACTCTCCCTGCGGCTGCAACAGCATCCACGTGGAACAGCGCACCATGAGCATGCGTTATCCTTCCGATGTCAGCGATTGGTTCTATTGTTCCTATCTCGCCATTCGCATACATCACTGAAACGAGTATCGTCTTGTCTGTGATCATTCTTTCGATTGTTATTGGGTCAACCAAGCCTTGATTGTCTACAGGAACCTGTCTTGTCTCGAATCCGAGCCTAGAGAGATACTTGCAGATATTCAAAATGGATATGTGCTCTATCGATGAGCTCACAATCGCATTGCCTTTCTCCTTATTCCTCTGAGCGGCCCCGACAAGAGCGAGATTGTTACTCTCGGTTCCTCCTGAAGTAAACACTATGTCCTCTTTTCTCTCTGCGCCTATCATCGAGGCAATCTTTGCCCTTGCCTCTTCAACTGCTGCCTTGGCTTCCTGGCCGAAGACGTGAGTCGACGAAGGGTTCCCGAAAGCCGCTCCGAAATAGGGAGCCATTGCCTCGACTACGCGGGGATCGACAGGCGATCCAGCCTGGTAGTCCATATAGATGCGCTTCATTCCTTCTCCCTTTGTTTGGTCTTGCGGATCACTATGCGAAGATGATCTGATTCTTTCTTCATCTCCAATATCTCGTGTCCCGTTCTCTTGGCCCAAGAGCGGAAGTCTTCTTCTGCAGCTGGATCATCTGTCAGCACCGCCAGAGTCTCTCCTTCATTCATCCTATCAACTTCCTCTCTTGTCTTGAAGATAGGCATCGGGCAGAAGAGGCCAATGCAGTCCAGAACTCTTTGGACTTTGTGATCCGCCAAATGGATCATCTGTTCTGTTGATGTATTGTTGGGGTCAAAAACCTGTCGTTAAAAGGAATGGGAACCAAATGGTCAGAGAAGCTGGCTAGACTTTCATTTCTTCAATCTTCGTAGGGAGATATTCGTCAACAATGTATGTTAGACCATATCGGCTGAAGGCCTCTTGCTCTGCCTTTTTCTTTATCCTTAGGAATGTCTCGATCTCCTTCTTCCACAGCTTTCCTTCATATCGCGGGTCTTTCCTGAGTTCATGCAATCTCTTGATGTCGAGGTCAGTCAGCTTGTCGCTTGGGAGGTTGTACTTCACTATGTCACTCGCCCAGACTCCTCCCCACTTTGCGTCAGGTGTGTTGAGGTCCCTTATGTGGGCAGCGTTGGCTGAGCCCGAGATTATTACCATGGCGATGTGCATTCCCCACGGGTCTCCGTCCGTCAGTATCAGCACAGGCAGTTTGAGTTCTTGGTTGAGTCTTCTGATTAGGCCTCGTGTAGCTCTCGGTGCTTGTCCCGCCGTTTGGACAAGGATAGCCTTGTGTCTGTCGTGGACCTTCTCCTCGACGAACCTTGTGAAAAGTGCGCCTTTCTCTATAGCGATCACTCTGTCTGCTTTGCATTCGACGAACTCAGCGTTCGTCAAGGCAGGGCCGATCATCATTCCGTCAGGGTGGCTCGCGAGATTCATCCTTTTTCCTTCATAGCCGGGAACCGTATATTCGATCGTGAGGTTTCCGAAGATCGCTGACCTCTCTTCTGGGAAGACGTTGAACTCTTCTCTCGCGTCGCCCAGAACAGTTTCAAGGTCCGTGATTATGTTGTCGCTTTCTGCTTGATCAATGAAATTCATGTCGTAGGCTTGAGCCGAGTAGAAGACGTCTCTCAGAGTGCTTGTCCTGCTCTGGTAGGCCAACTCATCAACAAAGGACGCCGTCCAGACGAGCTGTGTGAAAGGTCTTATGTGTCCGACATTTCTTGCACTTCTACTAACCTGTCTCTTTCCAAGAACATATTGCCGCGTCTCCGGGTCGTAGAAGATGTTCTGTATCGATCTACTGGGTATCTTGATGGCAGGGAACTCGTTCCGCTCTATCTGTTGGCAGATATCTAGTCCCAGACTCTTCAGGCTGGCCAGGACTCTCTCTTTTCTCTGTTTTACCACGCCTTTAACTGTCTTCTTCTTCGTCTTCGGCACCATATTTCAATACACTCTTAACAAGTTGCTTAGTATTAGGAACAGTCTTCCTTCCTGCAAGTTTCGCAGAGAACTCAGCGATCTTGGGCAAATACTTCTCAAATACGTCCAGTCGCTTCTTCTCTCTCTCCAAGTGCTGTTTCTTGGAGAGGAACAAGGAAAGCCTTCGCGCAATCTCCCTGATAGCGTTCAGTATCTCCCGCTCTATGTCCGGTCTATCCGCGATGAATTCCTTGCCCACTGTCTTATATGGAATCTTTGTAGAACAGAGATGCACGAAGACCGCGACAGGTGCATCAGCCGGAACCCTGTAATGCCTCCAATCGATCAATGAACTCACAATCTTCCAAGATACATCGCTTGCTTCGTCAAAGAGAAGAGGAATCTTGTTCGCAAACCTATACAGCGACATCTTCCCGGCAGTCTGAATCTGGCCTCCATAGGCGATGCCAACTTCGACGATGAATGGGAAGCCTGAATAGGCCGCCGGCCTCCTTTGATCGACCGCAACGAATTCTGGGCTATACTCTTTTCTTATTCCGGCTTCAAGCAGCTCTTCTCCCAAGGGGCTGAGGCAGCCGGCATCTGGGGCTGAGAAGCCTTTGAAGTTTTTCATTGCAGTTACTAGTTTGACGATTTCTTCTGGTTCAAGTTCCTTTGGATTCTTGTTGGGATTTACATCTGCTTTCTCCAGAAGCTTCCTTGCTGTAGTGTCTCCTACGCGCTGAAAATGCCTCTTCATGAAGTCCTTCATTTTGCGTGACGTAGTGGACTCAATTATTCTCTTGAGTGCTTCAACATCAACACCATGTGGGTGCAGAATGGTTTCTTTGGGGGGCTTTGGCATCTTGGATGTGGTCCTAACGAATCTGTATAGTCGGCCTCGAGGGTCGACGAACGTTAGGTTGGCGTATGGTGCCGCTATGCCGGTCTGCTTCATGTATTCAAGGATCTTGGCCATGGCGCGGGTGTAGTCTGCTTCTGTCTGGAGTTCTATTATGGTGCCATGCCATTTGTTCGGGTTAGGGTGTTTCTTATGCTTCAGTATGTTCGGCTTGTTGTGTTGAATGTCCATTGAGAGTTCAAACTCGTGGATCTTGCCGCGTCCTGTGCTGGAAAATATCCGAACTGGAGTGTGTGTCGTTATCTGGCCATAGAGTATCGCCATCTTCCCACCTAAACCGAAGGTTCCTCTCGTCTGTCTCAGCTTGTATTTCGATCCGAAGAGAACCTGCCCAAAGGCCAAAGGAATCATGTCTGGTGGGACTCCAGATCCGTTGTCTTGGACCCTGACGCGGTATGTTCCAAGTTCTTCGCTTGAGTTACCGACATGAGAGATTCTGACATAGATGTCCGGTGGGTGGCTGTAGGTTTCACACGAATCCAGAGAGTTCTCTATCAGTTCGCGCAGCGTCGAGTATATAGCCCTAGACGGGTTTGTGAATCCGGCGATGTCCCTATTCCTATAAAAGAAATCTGCCGGGCTTATCTCTTGGAAGAGCTCAGTCATGCCAAATTCGCTCTACAGATGTCATCTAGACTTATTGCATTTTCCCCATGTCAAGTGATCAAAGTGAATAACGAGTAATCGTCAAATTCCGCATCTTCTCCTCATTCAAGTTGCTTTGGACTAATCTCACAAAGACTGGTCGTAGATCGAAGTCGCCTCAAGATTCGTTGCCCAGAGCATTTTTCTCTTAATAATCAACATCATCGTTTTGGAGGCGGTTTCTCCCAGAGTTCAAGAGTCTGTCTCCTCTTCTCTTCCCATCGTTTGTCCCGCAGAAATCTGTAGACGGTTGCGTGTTGTTTTCCCTTCAGGATCATGTCCACTGCCTCTCTGGCCGTGGCAACATTCTCGTACCCTCCGACTATGCCTATTGTATCGCCATAGATTGCCAGATTCGCCCTCGTCATCTCCTCTATTATCCTCCGCGTCTTTCCGTCTTGACCAATGATTCGCCCCTTGACTCTTCTGATGTCGCTCTCGTTTCTCCTATACAGTTCTCTTAGGTCTATTAGCTCGAAAACCACGTCTTCTTCGAAAATGCGACACGCGTTCTCAGGCGAAAAGCCTCTCCCAATGGCTACAGCAACATCCCTTGCCTTGAGAAGTGAGACCGGGTTGGTGTCCTCGCTCTCGGGCGTTATTTCTACTAGGCCAGTCTCACTTGAGACAGCCAGGCGGACCCCAAGAGCTCTCTCGATTTCTTTCCTCACTTCTCCCTCATGTCCGACTAGTACGCCAACTCTTTCTCTGGGTATTGTGCATGTGAGCCTAGTCTGCATTTTCGCTTTTCACCCATGTCTCAAGATTATCTACCGGCCTTGTTTCGACTGAGTGTTTCAGAAAGTAGTTATTCAAGTTGGCGAGGTCTCGTTTCAGAAACACATCCGACAAGGGATGATCCACTGCTACAGTCTGCGACATGTCAATCACCACAGGGCGCCTTTTCCACACCATTACATTATACTCGCTTAGGTCGCCATGGACAAGGCCTGCCTTTTGATAAAGCAACCTGATGTTTCTTAGCAGCCTCTCATACAAAGCCACTGGCACACGTCTCAAATCCTTCAGGAGTGGTGCGGGCACCCCTTCCTCTCCTATGAACTGCATTAACAGGATGTTTCCTCTCACAAGAATGGGTTTTGGAACATTCACTCTTGCCGAGTGGGCAGCTTGGAGATTCCTGAACTCCTTCTGCGCCCACAAATAGACCAGTGAACGCGTACCTCTCTTAGGTCTTTGGAACCTCGGGTCTCCTTCTAGGTATATCCGTCTACCTTTACGGAACTCTGAAGATGCTTTCAGGTAGATCTTCACAGCCACATCTCTATCTTCAGAATCCTTTCCCCAGTAGACGCGGGACTCCTTTCCCGCCTTGATACATCCATGTATCTGTGACAGGTATCCCTGGTTGAGAATCCTATAGAGCAACATCAAGGTGGATTTGTCGAAAACTTCTTCAAGTGATTCGAGTTCTTCGCTGCGCTTCTCCCTCATCAACTGTTCGACTTCATATCTCTTCTCTCTAAGTCGAAGCTTCTTCTCAAGATCTTCGGTCGCCACTTTCCCCTCTTCTTCCTTGCTCTAAATGCTGAGGTACTTGTTGTTTCTCAGCCAGTCCACCTGGCCGCCGGTGTATCTCCACAGGATGTCTCCCTTGCTGTCATGCTGGAAGTCCCATGGGCCGACAAGCACCACATCGCCAGCCTTGATCCACACTCTTCGCTTCATCTTTCCTCTGATCCGGCAAGTCCTGTCGTGACCGTCCGCACACTTGACCAACAACCTGTCGTAGCCCAGCATCTGCGTGACGATGCCGAGGATCTGATCCTCTGCAGGGAGAACTATCTCTCTCAGCTCTCCTTCGCTCAGCACCTTTTTCTTGCCCATGTTGAAGCGCCTTCTCGAATCTTCCGTTCCTAATGAAAAAGTGAGTGGCTATTAAGTGTATGTCGAAGAATTCGATCTCTACCGGATTCGTCCCATCTTGATTATCTGAACATGAGGGACGCCGCCTATCTCTATTACGGCATCAGGATCAGCAAGTCCTCTTCGAACGGCAGCCTTGACAACTTTGCCTCCAACCAAGTTTCCTATGTCTGCCGCTTCAACGGCCTGCATTGTCTCATCGACAGTGCAGAGATCTCCTCCATAGAACCTGGTCGCCACCTCAAGCTTCTTCTTTCCTTCTCGAAAGGTCTTCCCAAGAATACTCTTGTCGCAGGCAGCGACCATAACGAACTTCTTTTCCTTGAAGATCCTAAGATAGAACTGCTCCAAAGCCTCTTCACTTATTGTTTCGCAAGAATCGAAGATCTAGCTCCGCATGCCTCGCAGTCCAAGAACAGAAACCTGCCCTCCTTCACTATCTTCGTATCCGGTCTGCCGCATATTGGACAGGTCACATATCGCCCAATATAGATGTCTAGAAGGCGCCGAATGGATTCTCTACCAAACCTTCCCTTGAATATCGCACGAGAGTCCTCTACTGTTGCTGCAGTCGCCAGCTCTCTTGTCAAGAACTTCAACACGTGATGTGAGTCTCTGCTAATGTAGTCGCATATCTCCTTGAAGTTCGCTATCCAAGTTCTTGTCTTGGTGCTCGTAATCTGTGGAGATGGGAGCTCAAACCGTTCTCCACTTCCCTTCTTCTTCGGAATCTTCTCTAAAGCCCTATCGAGAAGCTTCTGGTATTCCGTGCTCATCCTACCGAGACCTGCCATATTGAGATAGAGTACGAGGTATTAAACGCCTCTTGAGTCCAAAGCGAGTTCTCATCTGCGTGGACACATCGAGGAATCCATGCTGCCGACATGAGTTGCTGTCAATCGGAATGTGGTGATCAAAATCGGCAACTAGAGCACCGATGTGATGCCTGGAACTGAGGACTGAAATGGCTCATTGCGAAAAGATTATCAGCACACCAACCATTCCTAAGGGACAAGTCACGGAGGGATTCACACTAAACACTTTCGCGTGGAACAAGCTTGTTGTTACTTGTGCTCTCCCATACGCGAACGGAGAAATACATCTCGGACATGTGACCTCAACCTACCTGCCCGCTGACATATTCGTTAGATTCTGCAGACTCAAAGGGATAGAGGCCGTATTCGTCTGCGCAAGCGACGACTTCGGAACCCCAATCCTCATAGCGGCTGAACAAGAGAAGAAGACACCGGAACAGTTCGTTTCCCACTGGAATCAACGTGACAGTGAGGATCTCGCAAGTTTAGGCATTCATTTCGATATCTTCGACAAGACCAGTTCAAAGGAAAACATAGAGCTGACCCAATACTTCTTCAGAAAGCTCTACGAAAAGGGCCACATCTACGCGCGAGAGATCCTCCAACTATACTGCCCCACATGCCAGAGATTTCTACCCGACCGATACGTGAAAGGCACCTGCCCGTACTGCGGAGCAGTCGAGCAATACTCTGATAGCTGTGAGAAGTGCGGCAAAGCCTTCCAATCAGGAGAAATCATAGGCCCCCACTGCTCCGTCTGCGGATCAAAGCCCGAAAACAAGGGCAGCAAGCACTTCTTCCTCAAGCTATCCGCCTTCACGGACGCCCTGAGCCAATGGCTGGAAGGAAATGACAACTTGCAGACCGAAGTCAAGAACTACGTGCTCAACTGGATCAGAGAGGGGCTTCAGGACTGGGACATAACTCGAGACATCAAGTGGGGAGTCCCTGTACCCCTGGCCGAAGCTGAAGGAAAGGTTCTCTACGGATGGTTTGACAACCACCTCTGCTACATATCCACCACACTGAAGCTACTGGAGCAGAGGGGAATCGATGGAAAAGCATTCTGGAACAACTCAACAATCTTTCACTTCATTGGCAAGGACATAGTGTATCACCACTACCTGTTTCTCCCTGCCATGAGAATGGGCGTCGGAGAATACAAGCTCCCAGAATTCATTCCAACAAGGGGTCACTTGTTGCTTCAAGGAGACAAACTCTCGAAGAGCCGTGGATGGTATGTGGGGCTCAGAGAGTTCTTGGATACGTTTCCTGCAGACTACTTGCGATACTACCTTGCGGCAATCACACCCTACAGCCAGTCAGACGTGAATCTTGACTGGAAAGAATACCAAGGAAAGATAAACAACGAACTCGTAGCGAACGTTGGGAACTTCGTGCACAGGACCCTCACCTTCATATCTTCTAGATTCGCCGGAAAGGTTCCAGAGCCAGATCAATTCGATGATGTTGACCGTGAATTCGAAAACCGAATCAAAGGCCTAGCTGACCACGTTGAGAAGGAACTCAGAAGTATGGAATCTGACAAGGCCCTGAGAAGGATCCTTGGGTTCTCAGACTGTTGCAATCAATACTTCCAGAAGAAGAAGCCATGGGCAGACGGGAGGAACGCATCAAACTGCCTGTACTTGTGCGTGAACGCTGTCAGATCTCTCGCCATCATTCTTGAACCGTTTCTCCCAAACTCCACTGAGGTCCTTTGGGACATTTTGAGTCTAGAAGGATCCATACACAAGCAGAGTTGGGATTCAGCCTCTATCCTTCAAATGGCTCCAGGCCACGAGATCAAGAAGCCCAAGATCCTCTTCAGAAAGATAGAGGACACAGAAATAGAAACGCAGCTAAGCAAACTGAAACGGTCCTGAGTACGTTGCTTTCTCTCCCAATAGGCGTCGATTGAAGATGCTACTCAAGTTAGATCTCCATGTCCACACGAACCATTCACCAGACTCGTCAACAGACAGGAACATCGTCGCACAAATCGTTAAAGCGCGAGGCCTTGACGGAATCGCTGTGACAGAACATGACGTTGCCTCCTCCTTTGAGTCAGATGAGATCTTGGTTGTTCCGGGGATCGAAGTAAGCTCGAGACAGGGCCACATACTGGCGCTTGGTCCATGCGAGGCAGTTCCCAAGGGGCTTTCAGCGGAACGGGCAATTGAGTTGCTGCGTGCACAAGGATGTGTTATTGTGGTTCCACACCCGTACGACCGTTCGAGTCCAAGCATCGATCCGCTTCATCTCGGGGTTTCTGTTGATGCCATAGAGACAGTCAACTCCTCGTCGATTCCGTTTGAGTCAAGCAAGAGGAAGGCTGAGAACGCGGCTAAAGTTCTCAGTCTGTCCATGGTGGCTGGAAGCGACTCCCATATTCCATCAACCATAGGTGATGCGTATACCTTGGTTGAAGTGTCATCATCTTCTGTTGGCAGTGTTCTTGAGGCGGTCCGAGCTGGAAGAACAACTCCTTACGGATCACCCACAAGCATAAAGAACAAGATCCTTTCATTCAAGACAAGCTTCACAAGTCGCTGCAAATTCTTCAGTTTCTAGATCGGTTCACGGGAAATGGCAGCGAATCAAGTCTCAACCGTGGAGTGTGAAGCATCTGTGCGGAGGGGACAATCTCTATCTGAGTGTTCCCGATTCCGTTCCGCTATCCTCCGCCCACCGGCGGCATCAAGGCAACTGTGCAATTCTCAGTGAGCTTTGTATCCAATCCTTCCAAGCCATTGATGCTCGTTCCATTGATGAGAAAAAGGAGATGGGCTCTGGGCGCATTAGTCTTCTCATCCATCACATACTCTTTGAATCGAGCACCATGTTGCTCTACGAGACGGTTGAGGAGAACACGTATCGTGGAGTTCTCCTTGAGTTCTGCCTGTTCCTCTCGCTTGCCTGTGATCTCTCTAAGAGTGGCGAAGTACTTGACGTTCACCCTCAACTCGCTTCCTTCTCCTTTATGTTGGCCTGTGCTATCATACGGTGTTCAGATCGGCATAGGTCTTATGGACTTATGACAGCACTCGACGTGTGGTGCGCAACAGTCAAGTCCGACTATTCCATACGCGAGGACACCGTTAGGTTCGAACAGACACCGCCTGACCTCGGAGGAGTCGGACGTGAACTAGGTTGCCTGTGCCTCTTTCTGCGTCTTCCATGTCAGGCACATAGTTTTCGGGTGGGAGGCAGCCACGTCATCGATTCTTCCCACCACGGTGTTTTGTGGTGCGTCTTGCAGGAGCTTTGGCTGTTGATAGGCTTCTTCCGCTATCTTCAGAAGTGTCTCGGCGTATCGATCAAGGTCTTCTATGCTCTCTGTTTCTGTCGGTTCTATCATCATTGCTTCTTTCACGATCAATGGGAAATAGACCGTTGGGGCATGAACTCCGAAATCAAGGAGTCGCTTCGAGATGTCCAGCGCTCTTATGCCTGTTTCTGTCGTGATCTTCTCGGTGCTTATCACAAACTCATGTTTCCTCGCTTTCTTTGAGTCGAAGGGCAGTTCGTACCGTCCTGTTGAGAGCACCTTTCTTGCCAAGTAGTTCGCGTTCAGGACCGATGTTTCTGCAACTTCTTCTAGGCCTCCTGCTCCGAGCAGTAGTATGTACGCGTAGGCTCTCAGGAGAATCGAGATATTGCCAAAGAACGCTCTCACCTTTCCTATTGACTTAGGCCTGTCATAATCAAAATAGTAGTTCTTACCGTCGAATTCTATTGTTGGTACCGGAAGGAATTCTGCAAGCTCCTCTGTGACGCTTACTGGTCCGGCCCCGGGTCCTCCCCCGCCGTGTGGGGTTCCAAAGGTCTTGTGGATGTTGATGTGGGTTACGTCGAATCCCATCTCTCCCGGCCGAGTCTTCCCCAGAATCGCGTTGAGGTTTGCGCCGTCATAGTACAGGAGTCCACCGGCCTCGTGGACTATCTTGGCGATTTCGAGAATCCTTTTCTCAAATATGCCTAACGTGTTCGGGTTTGTAATCATCATCCCTGCAGTTCTGTTGCTGACAGCGCTCTTCAAAGCTTCAAGATCCACGCATCCCTCACTATCTGACGGAACCACAACCACCTTGAACCCTGCCATTGCTGCACTTGCGGGATTCGTTCCATGCGAACTGTCTGGAACAATCATCTCATCACGGCTGTCAAGCTCTCTTCGTTCCTTGTGAGCTGCTCGAATGATCAGGGCTCCGCACAGCTCACCTTGGGCGCCAGCGGCTGGCTGCAATGAGACCTTGGACATGCCGGTTATCTCTGCCAGGAAGCCTGACAGGTCGTAGAGTATTCTCAGGATTCCTTGGGTCGAGGATGAGCGCTGTGCTGGGTGCAGGGTCCTCATCTTGGGCGATGCTGAGATGACCTCGCATATCTTCGGATTGTACTTCATCGTGCAGCTTCCCAGGGGATACGTGCCAAGGTCGACAGCGTAGTTCTCTTGTGAGAGTCTGGTGAAATGCCTCACGACTTCTACTTCAGATACTTCAGGCAGGTCAGGCGGTGTTCTCCTTAGGATCTCGGCCGGGAGATCTTTCAGGGCGTCTTCTAGTGCGAGCTCCTCTTCTGGCTTCAACCTCGAAACGACATGGCCTAGCTTACCTTTCCTCGAGAGTTCAAATATCAACGGTTCATTCCAGTTCGCTTGCCTGAATGACATGTCTAGTCCTCCAGAACCTCCGCGAGCACTGAACAAAGCCTATCGATGTCCTCCTTTGAGTGAGCCTCAGTCACACTGAAAACAGCTGTCTGGCCGAGTTCGGGGAAGCTATCGGTGAGTAGGGCGCCTATCTGAATTTCCCTCTCAAGAAGTACAGATTCTATCTCGCGAAGCTGTTTTCCGGTTCCATCAAAGTTCACGGTGAACTCCTTGAAGTGTGGAGCCCGCATGACTGGAACCTTGATTCCTTTGATCCTACTCAGCTCCTTCATCGCATAGTACGTCTTCGAAAGAATGACTTCACCAAGTCTCTTCATACCAACCGGCCCGAGAAGAGACAGATATACCGCGGCGGTGAGAGCACAAAGAGCCTCATTTGAGCAGATGTTCGAAGTGGCCTTCTCACGCCTTATGTGCTGCTCCCTGGTCTGAAGCACCATACAATAGGCTCTCTGCTTCTTGTCCCTTGTAGTCGTCATACCAATGATCCTGCCGGGCATATGTCGTAGAATCTTCTCGCCTTTACAGGCGAACACTCCCAGAAGTGGCCCTCCAAAATTCATTGCACTGCCGAGGCACTGTCCCTCAGCAATCGCTACGTCCGCTCCATAGCTTCCGGGGGCCTCTATCACTCCGAGTGAAGTTAGATCCACTCCTGCCACAAAGAGTGCTCCATTTGAATGCGCGACATTCGCAATCTCTCGAATCCTTGTCTGCACACATCCCAGATGCGAAGGATTCTCAAGATACACGGCGGCGCATCTCTCTGTGATCTTGGATTCCAGATCGGTGAGATCTATCTGGCCGGTCTTGCTGTCATTTCTGATCTGGATGACTTTGATGCCTGCAGGCTCAGCATATGTCTTCAGCGTTGCGAGCCTATCAGGATGTATGTGGTGCGGGATCAGGAATTCGTCTCTCTGCGTGGCTCTGCTTGCCATTCGTGCTGCTTCTCCCAATGCAGAGGCCCAATCATAGAGCGAGGAGTTTGCATAGTCCATCTCCGTAAGTTGACAGACCATGCTCTGGTATTCGAAGAGCGACTGAAGCATCCCTTGGCTGATTTCTGGCTGGTACGGCGTGTATGCGGTGACGAATTCAGATCTTGCTGCGACTTCTGAGACTGCTGCCGGAACGTAATGATTCCAGCATCCCCCTCCCAAGAAGCTGAGCATTTCAAGGGTGCACTTGTTAGCTGAGAGCAGCTCTTCGATGTGTCTCTTCACTTCTGACTCGGACATCGGTGCCGGTAGGCTGAGTTTTCTTTTCAACCTGACTTCCTGAGGCACATCCGAATAGAGCTCCTCCACACCAGCTATCCCAAGTGCCTTCATGATCTGCGCTTTGGCTTCGTTGGACGATGACGGGATGAATGGATGAGGCTGCCTTTGCCCCATGTTCCTTCACTTGCTCACTAGTGCAGTTAGGGAACTGCCTTATTGTTTTCGCATCAGGCTAGGTCCTCTCGTATGCCTGCTTCTTTCTCAGAAACTTTGCGATCGAAGTCTTGGAACGGGCCGGAACACCCATGACAACAGTCTTCGAGGGAACGTCACGTGTCACTAACGCGCCAGCTGCCACGAAAGCTTCCTCGCCAACGGTTATGCCTGCTATGAGGGTGGCGTTGGCTCCTATCACCGCTCCTCGTCTGATTCTGACCCCAATCAGTTTTCGGCTTGGCGGATAAAGGTCGTTGGTTACGACAACGCGTGGGGACACGAAAACATCATCCTCGATTACTGTCATGGGAGGCAGGTAGACTCCCGACTGAATGACGACTCTGTCTCCAATGGAGACTCCTCCGTCAATGATTGTCGAGGATCCGACTCGAACTCCGTCGCCCATACGCGTATCTTCTCTTATGAGCACGTTATGTCCAGTCTCCAAGCTGCTACCCGCAAGCACTTTCTCGTAGATGATGGTTCCCGCCCTCACCGTTGAGGAATCCCCGATCTTCGTGCCATCACTGACAGCATCATATTTCTCTAGATCAAACGACTTGACGCTGTGCCAATCGATCTTCTGCCTCAGCGACGCGCGACACGGATACCCTATGATGACTCCTCGTCCGAGAACTGAACCGCTGCCAACCGAGCTGGGGCCGAGAACAACATTATCTCCCTCAAGATGCACTTGGCTGAGCGACGCTTTCTTCGAAATGAACATGGTCGACGCCGCAATCTATTGGCGTAAGAGGTTCTTATGCCTTCGATCAAGTCTGAAGCGTGAGGGTCAACGCTATAAATAAATAACGGTGGCCTTGTCTACGAGATAGTCCCGGTCTAGAAGAGTGAGGAAACTTGCGAAAACTCATCGGAATCGTCGCGCTATCGCTGATTTTGGTCATGGCTATTCCACCCGCCGCCTCTACTCCAGTCCCACCCCCCGTTCTCGAGGTGAGGCGCCACATCACGATAGGCGACTGGGGGACAGTTGTCTTCAACGATACCCTGACAATCATGAACAATGGGACCTCGCCGGCGAATGATCTTCTGTACGGGGTGCCCCGATCAAGTGCGGAAGGACTACGCTACATATTGGCCAAGTCATCCGCAAGCGTACTCCAAGTGGATCACGACGTCGAGAAGGACGCCGCATTCTACTGGTATAGAATCAACTTCAAGGAACCACTGCAACCAGGAAAGAACGCCACAGTCAATATTGCATCAATCCGCTCGGACGTGATCAAGTTCTTCATGGTCATGGGCACGGAAGGAGTCGAGCAGCTATACCAGGCCACCTTCTCCTCTTATCCCATACTCAAGGTCCGAGCGGGAGCCTGCAATGTCACCGTCTACACTTCATGGGACGCGTCATACCAGTTGCCTGTGAACTCCACCTTCCTTGCGACAAAGATCGACGGGAAACCCGTTCTAGCTGCTTCTCGAAAGCCCTTGGAACCGTTGACGGATGAGAAGTATTCATTCAACTTCAGCTCCTCCTCTCAACGCATAGTCCAGTGCGACTGGGCCAAACGCAAGATATCTCTCTCTCCCACAGGAGAAGTATCGGTTTCAGACAGCTATCGTCTGAACAACCTTGCAGCATCATTCTCGTCCGTAAGGATTCTGCTTCCCAAAGAGACAGCAGAAGTGATGGCCTACGACGACAGTGGGCCTCTCTGGGCCGCCCCGAAGAAGACTTCTGATGTCACCATTGGACCAAGATTCACAAATGTCCGTCAGAACGAGAGTTTTGCGTTCAGACTGGAATACAAGCTCTCAGCAGGAAAGGGTGTCAAGCAACTTGAGTGGTGGGGCCTCTATAACCTCAACATGAGATTGACCACCGACACTGCTTGGATGATTCAGAAGGAAGAAGTCAGCATCGTTCTTCCAAGAGGAGTAGTTGCAGAGACAAGTAGCATTCCGCAAGGAAGCAAGACCGAATCCTCCACGTATGAAACCGTGCTCACCTACTCGTACCAACCCCTTACACCACTTCACGACATCCCGCTGAACTTGAAATATAGGTATCTGCCGTTCTGGTCAGGCTTGGTGCCGCTCATGTGGCTCCTTCTGATAGAGGTCATGGTCGCGGCAGTCATCGCGGTCTCGAAGGTTCAGAAGCCTGTGAAGACGGCTCCAGCTGCACCAATTGACCGCATCCTACAGTTCGTGGAGCTGTACGATGAGAGGACCGCGCTGCGGCTAGAGCTGGATAAGCTGGAACAAGACTTGGCACGTGGAGCCATGTCACGCCACGAGCATAGAAGAAGAGGCCGCGAGATCGAAATGAGGTCTGAAGAGATCAGAAAAGAGCTACAAGTCGTCAAGACGGCTCTCTCTGCCGCATCTGCGAAATACGATGACATGATCAGGAGAACTGAGAGGGCTGAGGCTGAGATCGACTCTGCCAGAGCCAGCGCAGCTCAACTACGGAGCCAATACAGATCCGGCAAGATGACGCGGCAGGTCTACGACAGCATGATCTCTGACGTCAGGAAACGCCAGGACAGAGCAAAGGGAACAATCAACTCGACAATAATCACACTACGCGAAGAAACCCGATAGCTTGTTCGCTCCAGTTAGTCAGCGAAATCCGCAAGCCTCATATTTCTGCCAAAGACATATGCCGCGTTCCAAGTGATGCATGATGGCAACAATAACCGTGGATATCCAGAAATGTGATGGATGCAGCACATGTGCCAGCGTCTGTCCAGTCGGAGTATATGAGATCAAAGAGGGCAAGTCTGTCGTCGTGAATCAGGATGCCTGCCTCGTTTGCAGAGCATGCGAAACCCAGTGCCCCAAGAGCGCAATAACAGTCACAGAGTGAGGCCGGGCTCATCTGCTCCTGTGACTCTACGGCGTGTACCGGAACGGATGCTTTGCTCTCTCCTTGTTTTGCAGAAGTTCATCTATGCTAGGTCGGTTCTCCACTGCCTTCCTTAGCGCGTGCCTCATCGCCTTGTAGTTGTTTATGTACACTCTCTTTCTGTCCACCGCCGAAGGGTGAACAAAGACGTTCGCAATTATCAGTAAGTCATCAACAGCGGATCTTGGAATGAAACCCTCTTCCACTGTGTCGACAACCGCTTTCGCTACAGCAGCCTGAGCCGGCCCATACACCAAGCTTGCCTGTCGCATTCCCTTCACCGTCACAGTGGGGACTATGAGCGTGAGAGGCTTCACTGTCAGGTTAGGTTCCAATATTGCCACGAGCGCCTCATGGCCCTGCGTCGGTGAAGCTTTGGCCTTCGCAAACGCCTCGCCCAGCGGCCCCTCTTTCAGCCCAATCATCAGATCTATGTGGGCTACGTCGGACTCTTCTCCGACCAACGCCTCTCCCACTTTAAGACTGAAGTCTCGAATTACTTCTGGTGTGACGTCGATGGCTGAGAATCGCTGTTCCAACGGCTTCTCTGGAGACATCTCGAATGTTACTGTTCTGGGGGAGATCTTCCCCAGCTTCTCAAGATCGATCCTGAGCTCCTCTCTATCCTCATATGTCAACTCTCCTCCTTGTGTCAACGGAAGCCTAACCGGTCCAACCTTCACACCGATCATGTCAAGCGCGGCCTTCGGGCCTACTGAGCCACTTTTGACGATGACTCGGCAGAACTTCTGGATCTTCAGCTGAATATCCCTAGCCTTCTCCAACTCTCCTCTGTGGAACGAGTCGTACAGTTGTCTCCACACATCAGGGATGATGTTTGCGCTTGCAAGGATCATTCCAGAGCAACCTGCCGCCAGAGCAGGAAGAACCACCTCATCATGTCCACACATGATTGAGAGCTTCGGCCTAGTCTTCTCGATCAAGGCTAGTATGTACCGAAGCTCTCCGCTGCTGTCTTTCACCCCGACAATGTTTGGTATCTCAGCCAGATCCTCGACCATTTGCCAAGGAAGTAGAACCCCGGTTACTTGGGGGATGTTGTAGAGCATTATTGGGAGATCAACGCTCTCAGCAACAATCCGATAGTGCTCATAGATGCCTCGCATGGCAGGCTTGTGGTAGTATGGCGTCACGATCAGTGCTGCGTCTGCTCCGGCCTCCTTGGCGAACTTTGTCATCTCCACGGTGAGGTCGGTGCTTGAGCAACCGGTTCCCGCGATCACAGGAACTTTGCCCTTTGCCTCATCAACGACGATTTTCGTCACCGATTTTCTTTCTTCAATCGTTAGATTCTGAAATTCCCCTGTGGTGCCACAGGGAACCACTCCGGTCGCCCCCTTCTCCAGAACGTATCTCACGAGCGCTCTCAGCCTTGCCTCATCAACCTGCTTTCCGTCATCCGTGAAAGGTGTGACCAGCGCAGGTATCACTCCACTGGGCCTGAACAAATCCAATATCCTCAAAGAAAGAATCCATGTGTCGGATTAAATAAGCTAGTCATTGCACTCATCTTGGCGATTCAGAAGGGAACGAGATGAAGAAGGCAATTCAGATCGATGAGAAGGACAACGTTGCCACTGTCACATCAGAGGTTCCTTCCGGCGAGACAATTGAAGTGCTTTCTCCCAAAGGCGTCGTGATCCTAAAGCCCAAGGCCTTCGAAATCATCCTTTTCGGGCACAAGATAGCTCTGGCCGATCTGAAAAGAGGCGCCCCCATCATCAAGTATGGCGAAAGAATCGGGCTCGCGTCTAGGAGCATCAAGATCGGTGAATGGGTGCACACCCACAATGTTGAGAGTGCCGTCGTTCCCACATCCGAATTCAAGGTAGAAGATGCATGACAGAGTTCTATGGCTATGAAAGGCCTGACAGGTCGGTTGGAGTCCGCAATCATCTACTGGTCATAGCACCGATTGACTGCAGCTTTGAACCCGCAAGAAGAATCACGGATCAAGTTGAAAACGCAGTCGCTGTTACCCAGCATCACGGATGCGGAGTCAACGAGATGGTGGTCAACACCTTGATCGGCGTGGGCTGTAACCCTAACGTTGCCGGCGTACTGCTCCTCGGGCTGGGTTGCGAGACCTTGACTTCCGAAATCTTGGCTGATGGCATTGTTAAGACAGGCAAACCAGTCCAGACAGTGATCTGTCAGAATGAAGGTGGCACCTTGAAGAGTATCGAGAAGGGAGCGCACATTCTTAAGAAGATGACGCAGCAAACTGCCGAAACAAGACGAGAACCCTTTCCGCTCTCCAAGCTGACACTGGCAATCGAGTGCGGTGGTTCCGATGCGACCTCAGGATTGGCCGCGAATCCAGCAACAGGTATTGCAGCCGATATGCTCATTGACGAGGGCGGCACAGTTATCTTCAGCGAACCACAAGAGATGACCGGAACACAGAACATTCTTGCTAAACGCGCTGTCAATGAACAGATTGCGGAAGCTATCCGTAGAATGATTGACCATGAAGAGCAGCGCATGAAAGCAATGGGCATAGACAGTCGATTCATAACCAAAGGAAACCTCGACGGTGGCCTCACCACGATCGAGGAGAAGAGTCTGGGCGCCATAAGAAAGGGTGGAACTCGCTCCATTCAAGGCGTCTTGGAGAACAACTGGAGTAGGCTGGACAAACCGAGCCACGGCGGCCTCTGGCTGCAAGACGGAACTGAACGAGACATCCCTTCAGTGACACATATGGTCGCGGCAGGTGCACAAGTCGTCGCATTCACAACTGGAAGAGGCTCGACCACTGGCCATGCCATTGCTCCAGTCTTCAAGATCACCGGCAACTCTGAGACCTATGCCCGAATGACAGATAACATGGACATCAATGCAGGTGCCGTTATCGACGGAAGTGAAACGCTTCAGGTAGTCGGAGAGAGAATATTCAACACCATCATTGAAGTAGCTTCCGGTAAGAAGACGAAAACTGAAGCCCTTGGCTACAGAGACTTCGCTGTATTTGCTCGAGACAGGATCGCTGAGCACCTACTGGGCTTCTGTTGAAGTCGCAAGAAGCTGTTCTGAGGTGACTGACTCACCCTGATTTTGTTGCGATGTTGTTGCTTATGTCTGGGGTAGTCACAGGGATTTGATATGCCCATCTGCGTGTGCTTTCTCTCGCTTCAGTTTCTCCGAGAGTTCGGCGAAGTACGAGATACCCTTTGATAGAAGTACTCTTCCTTGAGGGGTAATCTGATAGTATTTTCTCGCCAATCCCTCCTTTCTGGGCTCAGTCCTTGAGATCGTGACATGGCCCTCTCTCTTCAGAGCGTATAGGACTACGTACGCTGTGACTTCGCCCACTTCAAAACCGAAGCGGCGACGTATCTCGTCTCTGAGCTGATAAGCGTACCTTGGACCCTGTTCGATAATGCTCAGCAAATATAGCCAGAGGTTCTCCTTCGTCGTCTTGCGAACCAACCGATCATAGGCCATAATCTGTTCATCAAGAGCATATGCACATGCTCATAAAACTTTTATTGTCATGAAGGTCTTCTTAAGGCAGTGAGGAAAGAGCGATGGCCGAAATCAAGGTAGGAATCATCGGAGTCGGGAATTGTGCAAGTGGTCTAATCCAGGGAGTCGAGTACTACCGACAGAAAAGTGACCTAAGAACAGGACTCATTCACCATCGAATCGGTGACTATTCGGTGACCGATCTGGAATTTGTCAGTGGGTTCGACATTGGTGAGACCAAGGTCGGAAAGCCAATCGCAACGGCAATCTACAGTCCGCCAAACGAAGTACGGTGGTTAGACGAAGTCAAGGGCTGCAAACGTGTCGTTATAGAAGCTCCCATCCTAGATGGTGTCGGAATCTTTGCTGAGAAGATGATTAGGCCTGTGAAGCAGACAAGATCTGTTCATGAGCTTCGCAAAGACATTGTTGAAGAGGTTCAAGATACCGGAACACGCGTGTTGTTGAACTATCTCCCAGTAGGAAGTCAGAAGGCAACCGAGTTCTGGGCAGATGTCGCCCTTGAGACTGGCTGCGCGTTCGTGAATTGTATCCCTGTCTTCATAGCATCTAACTTGGAATGGAGCAAACGATTCGAAGAGAAGAGGCTACCTATTATTGGAGACGACATAAAGAGCCAAGTTGGATCAACCATAGTTCACAGGGTGTTGGCAAAGCTCTGTATGGACAGAGGAGCAGTCGTAGATCAGACCTATCAGATCAATGTCGGCGGAAACACCGACTTCATCAATATGCTTGAAAGGGATAGACTTGAGAGCAAGAAAATTTCAAAGACGGAAGCCGTCCAAAGCCAGCTGAAGGATCGACTTGGAGAAGGAAAGATCTACATTGGACCAAGTGACTTCATTCCCTTTCTAGGAAACAGAAAACTGGCATTCATCAGGATAGAGGGAAGGATGTTTGCGAACGTACCCTTCAATATGGAGATGCGACTGGATGTCGATGACAAGTCTACTTCTGGGGGCACTGCAATTGATGCCGTCAGATTGGCGCAGCTCGGCTTGAACAGAGGAGTCGGTGGCTGTCTAACATATGCCTCTGCTTACCTAATGAAGCATCCTCCAGTTCAGATGAGCGATGAAGCCGCTCGAACGAGACTCGACGAATGGATAGCCACTTCGTCTTGATTCTTCCTTATGCCGCGGTTGAGTTTCTAATCCCTGTGCTTCGAATCAAGAAGCCAAATGGTATGTGATGTGTCTGTGATACTCTGCAAACGAAAGCCTGCATCAAGTCCTATAGCATCAAGTTCAATGTGTTAGTACTCACAGGCCATTTGAATCCAGCCCGAGCCATGTTCTCTCAATCCTAAGGCCTTCTCTTACGCCGGAGACTACCGCAGTCATTGACTGCATATGGGAACCTTATTCGAAAATAGCATTTCATAGTTGACTCTTGCGAGCCTGTTGAGAACATGAGCCAAACGTTATATGAAAATGGGGCGGCATGTAGTGATCGAGGTCCTAGACTTTTGATTGGAGACGCCTCCAAAGCTCTAGAGAGAATAGGCCTGCCCGGCAGAGACCTATACGAACTTCCTACATCCACCAAGAGATTTCCAGATGGTTGCCATTGGCGCGTCGAGATATCGGGAGTTGAGCGTCCCTCCACTCTAAGGGCCGTCATTGATGAGTCAGACAAGACTGGGGTTCCTGTTCACCGTTTAATCAGCGTCGTGATGGGCTCCACACTCCTCTCGAAAAGCGAACTTCAGGAATTCGCTAAACTCGCCGCTGACGCAAAGATGGAAGTGATCTTGGCTCCGGGTCCAAGAGCTGCTTGGGATATTGGAAGACAAGTGGCGACATCTGAAGGAGCATTCTCTGGCATTCGTTTGCGAGGAGCCGATCAACTGGCATATGCGATAGCGGACATAAAGAGATCGATTGACCTCGGGTTCAGGGGATTCCTTGTGGTGGATGAAGGACTTCTCTGGGTGCTGAGAGAACTCAAAAAGATCGGTGAGATTCCTGCGGACGTGAAGCTCAAGGTCTCGATCTTCGCAGGTCACGCTAACCCGGCAGGGGCCAGACTCCTCCAGAGTCTCGGAGCGGACACATTCAATCCCGTAGCCGATCTGCCTCTTCCAGCCATCGCGGCCTTGAGAAAAGCAGTAGACATCCCGATAGACATTCACGTGTACCTCTTTGACTCGTGGGGAGGATTCAACAGATTCTACGAATGCCCCGAATTCGCAAGAATAGCCGCCCCATGTTACTTCAAGATCGAACCCGGAACCAGCATCAGTGCCATGTACAGGCCATGGACCAGTCCTGACAGCTTGGCCTTCCAAGCCCGAGAGAAAGTCAAGCAAGCCGGAATCATCAAGGAACTGGTCGAAAAGAACTATCCAGAAGCAAGACTCTCAGGAAAGGGCCCAAGCGATCTCGCCATTCCAAAGCCATGAAATCCAGACATAGCTCGTCAGACTCGTTCTTTTGTAAGACGACCACCTGTAAGACTCACTGTGAAGTTATGCTGGGACGACCAAATACTGCCAGCCATTTCTTGGTTTAACGCTTATACGTATGGCCGGCAGTTGACCTGTCAGCCCGGAAACATCGCAGCCCGGTGGAGGAGCCATCAGACTTCGCCGAGTGTAGCGGACTGCAGGGACTCCTGCCTGCACAAGCATGACATCAAGCCTTGAATTGCGGGCTTTGGTTCCCTCTGGAGAAGAGACCCGCCGACGGGAGTTCGAATCTCCCCCGGGCTACCACACTGAGTCGGAATTCATACTCTTCATCGTCGCTAAAACCAACCGTATGAATGAGCAGACCCCGGACTTCTGAAGAAATGCGATATGCTTTTGTAACAGTCTAGGACAGCAAGAAATTCCTTCGAATTCAGATGAAACAGAGATGGCAAAGTTTCCGCGTGCAGGTTCCTTACTGTCTAGTAGGAATAGAATGATTCTTTTCTCCATGAATGCCTTGATCGGTTTGCCGTCTGGGTATGCTCAGGTCATTCTTCCGATCTACTTCAAGCTGATTGGAATCTCGGCCATCTTGATCGGGGTTCTAACAACAGTTTCGCTATTGGCGACATCAATTCTCCTAGTTCCCTTCGGGATTCTTTCAGACCGTTATGGTCGCAGGCCGTTCCTGGTGCTGGGAGGTTTTCTGATAGCGATCTCGTGGGCGATCATGACTTTCACAACCGATTTCATCTATATTGCGATCTCAAGAGCCATCTCAGGAATCGGAAACGCACTGACATCAGCTCCCTTCAATGCCGCACTGGCTGATGTCTCCTCAGATGAGGATCGAACCAAAGCATTCAGCATCTCCTCCTTTGTCTCCCAAATCGCCTCTACAGGAGGCGCCCTGATCAGCGGCATGCCTGAGGCTCTACAGGCCGGATTCGGCTTCGACCTAGTCTCTTCGTATAGACCGATGTTCCTGCTGGCTTGTCTCATCACCTTAGCTGCAATGGGATTCATATTTCGATTCAAAGAAGAACGAGCCAGAAAGAGGGAATCCGCAAAAGCCCGTTTCAAGTCAATGAAGAAGATTCTGATCTTCGCAGTGACGCGGGGATTGATCGGTTTTGGCGCAGGATTCGTGATTCCCCTCTTCTCTCTTTGGTTCTATCTTAGGTTCGGCGTCGGAGGACAAGTTCTGGGTCCGCTCTTCGCGATCTCAAACGTGACGCTGGCCTTCTCCTACTTGATTTCATCCAGACTCGCAGGAACAATTGGAAGCGTCAACAGCCTGGTCCTCTGTCAAGCCTTGGCGATTGTGATGCTCGTAGCCATACCGGAGTCTCCCGACTACACGATCGTGTCTATCCTCTACGTGGCTAGGAATTTCTTGATGAACATGTCCAGCCCAATAGAAACCTCATTCCTAATGGGGATTGTCAAGCCTGAGGAAAGAGCGTCTGCATCCGCCATCGCCGGGACCGCCTCAAGTGTTGCTCGCGCAGTCAGCCCAAGCTTCGGTGGATATTTCATGAGCAGTGTCTCACTCTCCATCCCATTCTACATAACCGCTGCACTGTACGCGAGCTCAACCGCCATCTTCTACAGCATATTTAGAAATGTAAGAGTTACAGGGGAAACGAAAGGAAGCTTACGTTTCGGACGATAATGTTCCATTGTTGCTCGTCGTCTTGTCTCCTCAACTTCTTGTTGGAGCGCATAAATCGGACTGAGTTCAGATGCTATTATAAAGTAGGATAATGCAACCCGTTGACTAAGGTGGGTTGAATGAAGGTCTTCATTTCTGTGGATTTGGAAGGAATCTCAGGTATAGTTCAGGGAGAACAGACGAGGCCCGAAGGCAGGGACTATGAGAGATCCAGAAAGCTGATGACAGGGGAGGCGAACGCGGCCATCTCAGGTGCCTTTGAGGCCGGAGCTTCCGAGGTCGTGGTCAACGACTCACATGGCCCGATGAGAAACCTGATTCCGGAGGAACTCCATGAAAACGCGAAATTGATCACTGGCTCACTGAAGGCTCTCAGCATGATGCAAGGTATAGAACGAGGCTTCGACGCAGTCTTCCTTGTAGGATATCACGCCAGAAGAGGCACCTTACACGCGATCCTTGACCACACGTACTCTGGCGCCACAGTCAGTAGCTTTGTGGTCAACGGCCAAGAATATGGGGAGACTGGTATGAATGCGGCCATCGCAGGCTACTATGATGTGCCAGTGGTCTTGGTGACGGGGGATTCTTCCGTAACAAGTGAGGCGAAGAGTCTTCTGGGAAACGTGGAGACGGTGACTGTCAAGGAAGCTGTGAGTAGACGGGCCGCGAAATGTCTGCATCCAAACAAGGCGCGAGAAGCAATAAGACAAGGAGCGATTTTAGCTCTGAGAAGGCGAAGCGAAATCCGTCCTTTCAAGCTGAAGCCTCCGTTTGAGCTGCGGGTTGAGTTGATGGATGCAGGTATGGCGGACGCAGCCGAACTTGTGCCAAACGTGAAAAGAATCGCACCCAGAGTAGTAGCCTACACTTCGGATGACTTCGTCACGGTATCCAAGGCCTTTCGGTCAATAGTCACTCTAGCGTCCTCAACAATTGAGCGATAGCCAGTTCAAGATCCCAGTAAGTCTCGGTTGAAGAAGCAGTCGACGTTCAGCAGCTTCAGAACGTCCAAGGAAAGCACGCCTACGATCGCCTCTTCATCTCTTCTCATGATTAGCTAGCGTGGAGACTGCTTCAGTGCTTCGGACAGAGATTCCATTGTAGGCTCAACCTCATATGCGTGTGGAGCCATCTTCGCGTGATCTTTGCCGCTTTTCAGTCCTGTCCCTGTCAGTTCGCAGACAACAGTCTCCTTTGGATCAATGACTCCGTTGTCGATCAGCTTCATTGCACCGGCCACTGAAGCTGCAGCAGAAATCTCGACGAACTGGCCTTCCTGCCTCGCGAGACCTCTCGCTGCTTCGAGAATTTCGTTGTCTTTCACGGTCTCCCCTACTCCTTTTGATCCGCGAAGCGCATCCAATACAAGATGTCCCTTCGGCGGATTGCCAACCGCAAGTCCCTCAGCAACTGTCTCAGGATGCTTGACCGGAGAAATGTCCTTAGCTCCCTTGAGAAAGGCACCAGAAATAGGAGAGCAGTTCTCGGGTTGTATGCACGCGAGCCTCGGCATCTTCTCTATCCAACCCATTGACACGAGTTCTCTCAGTCCCTTGTAGCACCCCACAATGCCGCTTCCTGTTCCAACAGGAAAGACTATCCAGTCAGGAGGATTCCAGTCAAGCTGCTCACAAATCTCATATGCAATTGTCTTGGTTCCTTCTATTGCATATGGGCTAACCATGAAACCACAGTAGTACCAACCGAACTTCCTGTAAGCAACCTCAATCAGATCGTGCACATCTTGTCTCGTTCCCTTCACGCTGATCACGGTCGCTCCGCTTGAAGCGATCTGCACAACTTTTTCCGCCTCAGTATAAGACGGAATGAAGACGTAGCACTTCATTCCAGACTTTGCGGCGTAGGCTGACAACGACGCTGCCGCGTTTCCTGTAGAGTCGATCGCGACCTCTCTTACTCCCAGCTCATTAGCTTTGGAGACACTTACTGTAGATCCTCGGTCCTTGAACGAGCCTGTGGGATTGATGTAGTCAAGTTTCAGCATCATACTGACGTTTTGCCGAAGCCTCTGGACAGGCAACAAGGGTGTGAATCCTTCACCCATCGATACGATGAATCGCTTCTCCACCGGCAGAGCTTTGGCATATCTCCAGAGTCCAGAAGGTCCGTCGTCGAGTTCCTCTTTGCTGAACTTCGCTCGCATCTCGTCATAGTCGTATTGGACATCGAGCAGTCCTTGACACTTCCTGCAGACGGCTATTGCTTCCTTGGTTGAATACTCAGTCCCGCACTTGGTGCACTTTGTTCCTGCTGCGAACAACTAAGTCATCTCCATCGCGAACTCGGTATGCATCAAGAGAGAATAAGCATTGCTTTGGGACTGGAAGCATGGGCGACTTGAGAATCTAGTCCTAGCCTGTCTTCAGGTTGAATGGCTTTCCTTCGTTGAGGATTTTCTCAGGAATTTTCTCCTGCCATTTCTTGAGGAAACCTATGTCCTCAGCCTTTTCCCTGAGTTCATCCGGCAACATGTGCGGAATCTCTTCGATTATTGGGTAGTATCTATTGCATTTTGAACATACGAGAAGCCCCTCGACTATCTCCTCCTTCTCCTCGAACACATGAAGCTCTAGTGGATGGTGCTTGTCAATGGGGCATGCAAGAATGTCCATCAACCATCTCTTCAATCCGGCAAACCTCACTCATACATTCGCAAGTGGCAATAATACTCTTTTCATGGCTCTACTTGGTCCACAGCCCCCGACCGACGCCCCGATAGACTGCTCTGCTCTTCTCCGCATGCGCTGAATCTATGAGATGAGTGCAATCCACGATCACAGGGGACCGACCCATCAACGCAGTTAAGTCTCTGACGTCAAATCGCCTGAATTCATCATGCGCCACAGCGATTATCACGCAATCCGCCTTCTCCACAGCCTTCCTCAATGTCGGCTCTGAATGATATCCCAGCTTCCCGATCTCGTCGTAAGAGAACTTCGGGTCATAGACGGTTACTCGGGCCCCTCTTCTCTTCAAGAGAGAGATCAACTCGATGGACGGGGAGTATCGAATCTCTTTGACGTTCGGCCTATAGGATATGCCCAGAACTGTTACCCTGACTCTTCTGAGCGCCTTCCCGACCGACCTCAACCCGTTTGCCGTCAGGCCTACGACGTGCTTAGGCATGTCCTCATTTGTTGATCTGGACGTCTTCACAATCTTCAGCTTCACTCCATGAGATCTTGCCTCCTCTACCAGCATGTATGGGTAGACCGGGAGGCAGTGTCCACCTACGCCCACGCCAGGGATGTGCAGGTGCGAGTAGGGTTGGGAGTTCGCTGCAGCCATAGCTTCCATGTAGTCTATGCCTGCCGCCTCACAAAATCCAGCAAACTCATTTGCCAATCCGATGTTCACATCTCTATAGATCGTTTCGAAGAGTTTCGTTGCCTCCGCTGTTCTGACGTCTCGAACGCGAATCAATTCGCCTTTCGTTATCGTTGAGAGAACTGCGCAGGTTGCGTCGAGACTTTTCCTGTTTATGCCGGCGGTGACCCTGCTGTAGTTCTGCAGGTCGGTTAGCGCTCTTCCCCCCATCGCTCTTATCGGGCTATATCCAAGGCCAAAATCTTCCCCTGCTCTTAGCCCCGAGTGCTTCTCCAGTACGCTCTTGACTATTCTTTCTGTTACTCCAGGCCCACAGGTGCCTGTGAATATCACGAGAGACCCTGCATGCATCCCCTTACTGATTCCTTTGCAGACGTTCTCAACCGCCGAATAGTCCGGTTTCTTTGATTGATCAATGAGCGTAGGAACAACTATGATTATGATATCACTCTGAGAGGAGGCCTCCTCGACACTGGTCGTTGCCTTCAGCTTTCCAGTTTTCATATGCCTCTTCACTAAGCGTTCGAGACTTGGTTCATCGAGGTGCGAGTTGCCTTCATTGAGCCTCTCCACTATGCGAGGGTTTATGTCAGCTCCAATGACTTTGGCCCCGGCCTCTGCCAAGAGACATGCCGTGGGAAGACCCATCCATCCCAATCCAACAACCGAGACAGTGACCGTGCCTTTCGTGAGTTGTCTTTTCAGATCTTCTGGAGATAATTCGAGTGTGTTGACCAAAGGGGCCGCCTCCTAAGAGAGGTGCCTTCTCACACATTTATTGCTTTAGTGGACTCTGCGATCTCTGACTGCAAATCTCCCACAGACACGCAGCTATCTGAAGAAGATTGATAACTAGACAGTACGCAACTAGTCTGTCAGATGGCCTGGAGCGGATTGGATTGAAGGTGTGGATTGACGTACTGACTCCGAAACAGGCCAACTTCTTTGCACCGCTTGTGACGCGTCTTTCAGGACGAGGAACCAGCGTTCTCGTCACGACTAGGAAGTATCGAGAAGTGAATCAGCTTCTGAAGATGCGTGGGATCGCTGCACTCACGATCGGAAGACACGGTGGAGGCGCTCTGAAGGACAAACTGATCGCAAGCGCCGAAAGGATCAGACATCTTACATTTCTCCTATCTTCCAAGAGATGCGACGAAGCTCTCTCTTTCTCTTCACCGGAAGCTGCTCGCGTTGCATACGGTTTGTCGATCCCTCACTACTGTGTCAGCGACTCACCTCACGCAGAAGCAGCTTCGCGACTTACAATCCCCCTCTCAGAGAAACTGCTAACGCCAAAGGCGATCCCAGTGAAGGCGTGGACAAGATACGGCATAGACGAGACGAGAATTGTTCGCTATGACGCTCTTGATCCGGTCGTCTGGCTCAAACACTTTAGACCTAATCCAATGGTGCTGAACGAACTAGGCTTGGATGAAACTAGGCACATAGTAGTTGTGAGGCCTGAAGAAGCTCAAGCGTCCTATCTGCTCGGACATAGTCCAGAGCAGCCTCTCTCAGTGTTGGTGGTTCAGGCCCTTAACCGGGAGTTCCCTCATGGTCAAGTGGTTCTGATACCTAGATACGATCTTGCGGCATCCACAAAGAAGCTCGTGGGCCGATCAGCAATTGTGCCGAGTTCAGCGATAGATGCAACAAGTCTTCTCAGCTATTCTCATCTCTTTCTCGGAGGGGGAGGAACCATGACGGCTGAAGCAGCCCTTCTAGGAGTTCCCTCAGTCTCATTCTACCCTGCGTCTCCAACATACGTCGAGAGCTATCTAGTGAGGCAACAGCTTGTAGCTAGGATGCAGAGTGTGAAGGCCATCGTCAAGTACGCGAGTCGCGTCCTCGGCAACCCAGCCTACTCTGAGGTGTCGAGATCTAGAGCGAGAAGGATTCTGCATAGAATGGAGGACCCAATCACCGTCATAGAGAGAAATCTGAGACAGGCCTAGTTGCGTTCTTTCAGCTTCTGCCAGAGATATCTCTCAGCAAGCTTGCGCCAGATGAGTAGCCAAGAAACGGCGACTGCGGCACCAACAAGAATCCTCGTAATTCCGAGCATTGTTGGCGTGAATTCACTCTGAGACAGCAAGGTGACCTCGAAGATTAGCCTGAAGACGGTGAATAGACCAAATACAATCGACAGCCAAGCAACAATGACGAATCCGACAAGAGAAGTTAGTCTCTTTAGCATCGATCTCATCCTCGCATCAGGAAGAGGAGAGTTAACGAGCCGAGGACAGAGCTCGCCATGGTCAGAATGATCATGATTCTCACTATCTCATTTTCGTACAGAGGCCCCTCAGCCAGTATGAGTCTCGACAGAGTTATCGGCGCCTTTCGGTCTTCTGTGGCCTCAAGCCTTCCGTCATCAAGAAGCCTAGTAGGCCTGCTAGGTATCTCCCGCCTCTCTCGCAAGCCTCCAACACTTGAGAGCAGGTAGAAAGCGTTCGTGATGTGGGGGATCATGGCGACCAGTACTGGGACCTCAATTCTACCCATGATTGTTAGCGCGCCGATCGCTGCGCCTACAGATAGGTCCCCCACGTTGCCTGAGAAGACTTTTGCAGGATATCTGTTGTACCAGTGAAAGGCGAGCAAGGCGCCAAGAAGGGCCGAAGGCAAGATAGCTTCACCAGTCCTTCCCAGCAACATAAGATAGACAATCATTGCTATTGACAGTACGCTGCAGGTTCCGCTCATGGCTCCGTTGAACGGATTCATCATGTTGATCGCATTTGTAAGAACAGGTATCGCAACCATCACAAGAACCGGGTAGACTATGGTGAGTCTGGCTGTTCCTACGAACGGTATTGTCAAGTAGGGACTGTATGTTCCGAGAAGGATGATTGGAAACGATGCAGCCACAGTAAGGAGAGGTTTGAGTCTGGGGCTAAGCGTTCTGAAGTCATCCACCAAGCCAATCAACGCAGCTACGCTCACGCACAGAATGAAAGCTAGAAGGCGTCCCTGTTCAGCTGGAAAAGCAATTGACGCGATACCGGCCGAACAGACGAGGCCCATAACAATTGCGAGTCCACACATCTCAGGTAGCTTCGGCTTACTCGTTTTGTGGACATCTACTCCGACCATGTTCAGTTTTTTGCTTAGCCGTGCGGTCAGTGGTGTTGTCAGAAATGTTACTGCAAATCCTGTTCCGAACATGATTCCCAGAGAGACAAAGTTCGTCAGGCTTGAGGGATCCATACTTGCTCATCACTTCGCAAGATCTTCCACGATCTGTTTGTAGGTGGAGATGAGTCTGCTTGTTTCGTCTTCCGTCTTTGCTTCAGCAAACAGCCTGAACACCGGCTCCGTGCCACTGGGCCGTATCAGGATCCAGCTGTTGTCCTTGTGCCACACTTTGACGCCGTCAATCGTTTCGATTCTTGAGCCACGAGCCCTCCCCTGTATCTCTCTGAGGACTTGCTCCTTTTTCTCGTTTGGACAGACAACCTTCTCTTTAGCGTTATAGTATGATGGAAGTCTCCCAAGCAAGGTTGAGAGCTTCTCCTGTGTCTTCGCCAATATGCTCGCGATGAAGGCTGCGGCGATTGTGCCGTCTCGCACTGGGATATGTGGTGCGTAGAAGATGCCACCGTTCTCCTCTCCTCCCAGCCTAGCGCCTGTCTCCAGCATCTTTCTGGAAACATCAACGCTTCCCACCCTCGTCCAGATCACGGAACCTCCATATGCCTTCGCCACATCCTCTACAACTTGGGAGGAGCTGACTGGGGTAACGAGTTTCTCTCCCTTGTTGTCTGCTAGGAAGAATTGCTCAATCAGGGCAAAGGTTCTGTCTCCCCAATGAACGTGTCCTTTCTCGTCCAGGAAGATTGCTCTGTCAGCGTCCCCGTCAAGGGCAACTGCAAAATCGACGCCCAGAGCCCTGACCGTTTCGGTCAGGTACTTCAGATTTTGGGGGGTCGGTTCTGAGGGCCTGCTCGGAAAGGAACCGTCCACGTTCGAGTTTATCGTACGAACGCCACATCCCAAGTCGCGAAGAACGTATGGAGTTGCTAGTGCTCCCACTCCGTTTCCTGGATCTACCAGCGCCGTCAAGCCTGCCTTTCGAACAGTCTCACGATCAAAATGTCGCCCAATATCGTGTACATAGGTGTCTATTCCATGTCTCCTGCTGAAGATCTTGCCGACATGTCTCCAGTCGGCTGATGACCAACCTTGTCTCCTGTAAATTTCTTCGATCGCCAATTCATCTGAACGCGGTATCTCCACCCCGTCCCTCGCCAGAACTTTCACGCCGTTGTATTCAGGCGGGTTGTGGCTCGCAGTAATCACAACGCCTCCATCCATCTTCCAGAGTTGAGTCAGGTATTGGACGCAAGGAGTGGGAGCAACGCCCACATCAACTACTTCACAACCTACGCTTGTGAGTCCGGCCATTGTCGCTTCGCTAAGCATAGGGCCACTTAGTCTGCCGTCTCGACCGACCGTGATTCGGCCGCTTCTGAAGAAGGTCCCTATCGATTGGCAAAGTTTGAGCACCATGCTTGGTGTGAGATCCACGTTCGCGACTCCTCGCACTCCATTGGTTCCGAAGAGTCGCATGGTGTTCATTTCGGACGTCTTCCATTCTGTTCTTCTTTGCGGTGTGTGCAAGTCTCTCGTATGAGCCTTATGTAGGCTTCGCATACATGTCCGATGCGTCCGACACTTCCGTGGATGGGTATTGCCGGTCCGCGATGGCTGAGAGGTCAGGCAGGTCAATGGCTAGCCCTTCAGGGTGAGAGATCGCGATTGAAAGGAATCTATACACTGATCTCTAAACTGGGGAAAGGTACCGACTGCAAGATCGGGAATCTAGGTTCATTCCGCTTCAACAGGGGAGTGTATGTCTACACAGGATCAGGTCGCGGTGTAGCGTCAGCTTCGATTGAGGGAAGAATAGAGCGGCATCTAGGCAGGCGCAAACGCAAGTTTTGGCACATAGACTACCTTCTCAGTCTTAGAACGTGCAGCGTTAGTGCTTCTGTCTATTCCGAGACTACTAGGGATGTTGAGTGCAGGGTGAATAGACGGATCCAAGAGTTGACATGCGGTGTTTTTCCCGTGAATGGTTTTGGCTCGTCTGACTGCAGCTGCATTGGTCATCTCGTCTATCTTCCATCGCACGGCTCGAACAGAGCTTTGTGTAGTGTGATGAAGGCATATCGTAAGCTTCGTTTCAACCCTCAAGCAAGTCGTTTCAACTAGATCGGTTTGGCTTGATCCCATCTCTTGATGAACGCGTCAGTAAATACTCGAATGAGTCCTGGGTTCTTCGTGTAGTGAGGCCTGTAGTATATGGGCTTAGGTGTTTGTCTCTTGTCCGTAGCCCATATCAGAAAGACGAGTTCTAAGTCATCAACCAAGGTGCCGCGAACAGGATACCACTCCTGCGCGGAGAGACGCACCTCGACACCAACATCTTTCAGCTCTTGCGAGATCTTACCTGAATATTCATCGATGGCAGTCATTAGGACAGATGCCTTCACGCTTCTTTCAAGGGCGCGGTAGAGCTCTTCACGGATCTTGCGGTACCAGCCAAAGGTTTGCGCGAAAATTCGGATGCTTTTCTCAGCGTTCCCAATCACCTTGACCGTTCGAACCTCCATGCTTGCTAGGTCTTCTAAAGGCTCTAGGATGTCTTCAGGCCTCACACCTCTTCTCTTCTCCCAATAAGCAGGCTCCAGAATTTTCTGGAGAGAACCCGCCCTGTCACACAGGTCTCTCAGCTGCCTCTCGCCCTCATCCTTCTTCCCCTGAACTAGCTTGGCCAAGAACTGTTTGGGAGGATTGGCCTCCAGCCTATTACTGATGACCTTGATTGCCTCCCTGTCTATCAGTAGCTTGATGGCTGCTTCCGCTTCGGCTAACGGAACTCCAAGCTCTGACATGACTCTGTCGATGCTTTCACCTTCTGAAGATTCCAGCAGTGCAAAGTAGATCTTGCATTGGTTCTGAGAGAATCCAAGTGATCTCAGCAACTCAATGGCTTGTTCGTTCATTTCTCATCAATATCCTGCGATGGAGCGTCGTGGCTGCGAGCTAGGGTGACATATGCGTCTTCCCCAGATATCTGTTGTGTGTGCCACAACGCTTTGCAGAACCCACTACACATGCCTAACCGGCAACGCTGCTTCGTTTGGGCATGCTAAAGGATGTCTTGTCTAGGCTTAGCCCTTCAACTCGTGCGGTTCACCATCTTCACTGCACAAACAAGCGGTCTGCCAAACTACATTGACCTTTGAATGAAAAAAGTGGAGATGGGAAAGGAGGATTCAGAGTGGAACTGGTTCGCAGAGGTTTTCTTCTTTCGCTGCTGCTCTCCCACACTTCTTGCAGATGAATTTCGGATTTCTAACGAGATCCTTGTACATCGGAAGGTCTGCTCCTCGCTTGACCATGTCGCAAAGATGCTTTGAGTGCCCTAAGTGGGGAGCTTCTTCAGGCGGCTCTTACCAGTATGGAGGACCGTAGACAGGGTAAGGATACGGATACGCTTCACCGTTTGGCATGATAATTCCCCACGGGCCGCTCGCTAGATGTTCTATTAAAACGTTGAACATGCTGCTGAATAGTGCGGCAATTGAGAAAGACTTCTCTCTCCCACTTGGAAATATCGGGTCAGTTCAACCAGCAATTCTCCCCTCTTATCTTGCCATCTTCCAGCTCTATCTAGGCTTAAATTCAGTGGCAGCCATCAAGGAAGGTTGTGAAAGAGATGTCGGTCAGTCGACCACGGGTCAGAGAATTCGGGATCAAGATCGGGTCGCTTGAGCCCGGTAGACACAATTCCATCACAGATGTTCAAGGTGTTCGAGTCGGCCATGTCACATTGATTGAAGGCGAAGGGCCTCTTAGGCCAGGACACGGGCCTATTAGGACCGGAGTGACAGCGGTTCTCCCCCACAACGGTAACGTTTTCAAAGAAAAGGTCAAGGCGGCATCATTTGTCATCAACGGCTTCGGCAAATCAATAGGGTTAATTCAGATCGATGAACTCGGAGTCCTAGAGACACCAATACTCCTTACCAACGCGCTGAACGTTGGTATAGTGGCCGATGCCTTGGTCGAGCATATGCTGGACATGAATCCTGACATCGGAGTCACCACGGGAACAGTGAACTCGGTCGTATGCGAGTGTAACGACGGCTTCCTCAACGACATCCGCGGAAGGCACGTGCGGCATGAACATGTCAGAGAAGCACTTCGTGATGCGACTGATGGGTTGGTGGAAGAGGGCGTAGTTGGCGCGGGAACTGGTATGTCAGCGTTCGAGCTGAAGGGAGGGATCGGATCATCCTCCCGAATTCTGCCTAGGGAATTCGGTGGATATGTGGTCGGGGCTCTTGTTCTGTCGAATTTCGGCCTCCTCAATGATCTCAGAATTGATGGGGTGCCTGTGGGCCGTGAATTGTCTATGAAAGGGGCTCTTGTCACCGCAGAAAACGGATCAATCATAATCCTGATCGCAACAGACGCACCCGTCACATCCCGGCAACTGAAAAGAATGGCGAGAAGAGCGACTCACGGTCTCGCCCGAACAGGCTCCATCTCCGGCCACGGAAGCGGAGACATCGTCTTAGCCTTCTCCACCGCGAACCGCGTGCCACACTACAAGCAAGACATTAAGCCTCACACAGGATCAATCTTCGAGGAAGACATGATTTGGCTGTTCAGAGGAGTAGTTGAGTCAACGGAAGAGGCAATCTTGAACTCCTTGTTCAAAGCCCGAACCACCGTTGGCAGAGACGGGAACAGGCGAATGGCCCTTCCATTGGATGAAACAAGGAATATCGTCCAGAAATATGGAAAGATTCCGTAGCTGCTTGAGATAATCAGAGAAGATTAGCGAGTGTCTGGAGTGGAGCACGTCCAGAGCAGTCACTTGGCTTTCCAGACTCAGCTGTGGGAGTATTTGTTTCTGCGTTGCGTAGGTCAGATGCTGGATTCTGAACCACTTGGAGTCCCTAGGCCAAGCATTACTTAATCCATAATTTGATCCTCAGGAAGGGATCCAATGAATTCATGAACCTCATTTACCACGATCTTCGGCACTGCCATTACGTTGTATTTGGTTGTCAGGTGAGGGAATTCCAGTGTTCACCATATGCCTTGACTAGCTCATTCTCCAAGGCCAACTGATGAGCGGTCCTAACCGCTCCAGGGCAATAGAGGCAAGTCGGTGTGGTGAACACCTGAATGTGCGCAGGGTTTGAAACTGCCCTCACACAATTCCGTGTGGCGTCCGAGAGCCTGGAAGCGCTCTTTGACACATCCACAATGTCCTCTACTAATGCCAGGAATTCATATCCGGTCGGCAATCCGAAGAATCTATCCCGTAGAGCTTCTTGACGACTACCACAACGGCAGGTATCTTGTCTATCTGAAGCTCACTTGCCTTTGCGCCATCTCTCTGGAAATCGTAGACTTCGTACTTGATCTTGTTGGAGAGCGCCGCAAGTTCCTGCACCAAGTCTCGGGTCTCCTTACACGATCCACATTCGAACTCCTGTGTAAACACGATCAGCCTGACTTCGTCTACGAGATTTTTCTGGAAAAGTTCTGTCAATGATTTTCTAGAACGTTCGTCTATCACTGACATGAGTCTCAGTTGGTGATCTCAGGCATTTAACCATAGCATTTCTTTTAGCTTCCATTGCGAAAAACAGAGGCGAGCCGCCTGCATTTTCGAGTCTGCCCAAGAAGTGCGGGGGGTGGGACTCGAACCCACGAAGGCCTTCGCCACAGGATCCCTCATCAGGTTGATCTTAAGTGTGGCCCCATCCTCAACGGATGGTCCTGCCCCTTTGACCTGAATCCCGCCCCAAATCTCTGGGTCTCGGGAACCCCCGCTATAGAGAGATGGGCAGGCCAACTCAATGATAAGTGTATGTGAGCTGTAAATGTATTATGCTCGTGTTCATCTCTTAGAATCCGGCATGGAGGTTGCCCCCAGTCTTGCTACCCATCAGTCCCTCCAACCAAGGATTGCATCAGACGCCATATTCATCAAATGATTGAGGATTCCAAACCTAGGCTTACGGGACAGTTGCTGATTGTTTCTCGTTCCACTCTGTGCGGGTTAGCACTTGGAGATAAGCGCTTCAATGTTTGTTCCAAGGTCTAGGTCAGCCAAAGGTATTTGAACGGTTTCGCCTAACTGGGCCCCCTCAAAGCGTGACTGCAGCTCAGAGAGAATTCTCTTCAATCTTGTTTCTCTTTCTTCGACATATTTGTCGGTCTTTCCGTGAGATATTGTTTCAAATATGTTCGGAGCCACGATTCTTGAGCAGGCTAGCATTGCCCAGGCAACGGCTCTGATCTCCCACTGAGCTGCTGCGCTACATCGCAGCCTGAAGACATGCAGCAGTTCTCTTGGATTCATTGAGACTGTGATATTGGTTCTTGTCGCGTTTGGGAGATAGAATCGGGCGTCTTCAATTCTCCTTCCTTTCTTCGTATCCTCAGCGTACCAAGAGGCCACCGTCTTCATCCGCTCCTCGAATTTCCGTCGGGAATCAGCATCTAGGGCAGGCGGGGTCATATACCAGTCAGTCGATGAGTCTACTCTCACATGTCTTTGACTCTGTTGCGAAAACGATGCAATTCTGTGTCTCACAAGTTGGTGAGTGTTTCCGCACCATACTGGGCGACCGTTTCGACGGACGTAGAGAAGCTCGTTAGGTGGAACCGCTACACAATAGACCGGGCCATGGTAGTCCTCAAAACGGACTTGGTTTCGATCAGCCTTGGGTCTGTGATTTACCAGCGGGCGCAAGCTCTGATGTTGCCGAAGACTGACAACGAATGTTGGGACTGTCTGACCTATATATCTCCCAACTTTCACGCTGAAGTGTCGGGACCCAACCCTGTTATCGACCCTGACGTAGGCAGAAAGACCCACTTTCAAAGCTAGTTCCTGAAGATCATCGGCAATCTGCCTTGAAGAGGTGAAAACGTACACATGCCCGTTCTTTGGATATATGTGCCCATCTCCTGCAATGTACGCGTCAAGAAACCTTCGTATCTGTTTCTTTGAAGCGCCCTTTACCTGAGGATCAACTCTCTTTTCGGTTGCATGTCTGCCGAATCCCGCAAGATAATGGTATAGCTGTATGCTGAAGAAACGCAAATAGTGAGTAGTTGGATGTCTGGCATCCTGACGGAAATTCGGCTTGAAGCCGACTCGTCGGATCGTCTCGAGTATGTCAATGTAATGAGGTGAGTCTTTTCTCTGGGTTATCACGATCCCATAACCGCTATTTCGTGCATGGTGTAGGTGTCCCTCAGAAAGGTAATATCCTAAGAAGGAGCAGTAGTAATCGAAAGGCAGTTGAAGAGATGGATATCTACGTCGCTTGCCGTTGGAAGAAGTCACTTCGACTGAAGGTATTCGTATGAATCTCTTGCTGGCAACTTGCCAGTTTCCATCAGTCCTCAGTTGAAAGCGTCGTCCGATAAGTGAGTCTGCACGGTCAAGTTTCCACAAACGAGACGACCTTGATCGCTTGTCATAGTCGAAAAAGTATACCCTGTGATTTGGGGTGACCAAGAGATCAACGACGGAGCTTCGTATGCGCACCATTTTGCCTTTGTACTGTTCAACGATCTTCTCCGCGGCCTTCAGGTACTGTACTTCTTGGGTTCTTGGGTTCAGTGTGGCGAATCTGTCTGAACCTATGTCCACGGACGAGAAATTCTTCCAACCTGAATCAGTTAGTACTTCTGTGTCTTCAGAGTAACACATTGCTCTTGATACGCCTTGGAGATCGAAGGTTAGCAAGCCATGTTCGAGGACGCTTTCATGTCCGAGCTTCAATGCTCTTCGAATCAGCTCTTGGATCCTGTCCTCTGTGAGGGTTTTTTCGCCCTTTATCAGCTGATTCCTGTACAACTGGAACGCTGAAGCACTAGAATAGCATGATCGCATAGCTGCGGCACAGACTCTCTCAATGTCTTTGGTGTAGGAGAATAAGATGACCATAGAGCTGTCCAACTAGACCAACACTCCGCTGAGGTATTCCTATCACGCGTAGGTCGATGTTTAACCATTTCTAGGCTCTGCATGTGCAGGCTCTGTTCTGTATTGCTCAGACAACATGCTGTGACGTTCACTTCTTCCGCAAGTAGTGGTCTTGCCCCGTCAACCAATCGATCCTGATGGGACTGAAGATGTCCAGATCCACTGTATCCTCAAGTGCTATCGCGCTATGTTCCAAGTTCGGAGGAATGAGAAGAACCTGACCCTCAGCTAGTCTGACCTTTCCATCAGGGAGAGTGAGTTCCATCAATCCTTTGAGAATGTAAGTCAACTGTTCGCTCTCATGTTTGTGAGACGCCACCACGCATCCCTTCTTCAGAAACACTTGGGCCAACATCACGTTCCTACCCGATATCAGTTTGCGGGAGAGTTTGTCTGTCACTTGTTCCTCATGTATCGAGCTCCAATCGTACAGATTCATCCTGATCACACAGCTGTCATACGTACTCCTTACACTAAATGGGTTGTGGCGCTTCGTGATTATCTTACCAGCGTGGGAACGAATCGAACTCTCTCATCTATTGAAGAAGCGCCGTCTTCTCCATTCTGTTCTTGATTGAGCAATGTCGATGACGTATTGAAATCCTCAGGTGCTTGTTGATTAGGGGAATGTAGATCCCAGTCACCGGAGAGTTGTATCTTAAGAAAGGCTTAAGATTTGGATTAGGTGGGATAGCTATTCGCCCTGGACCGCCCTAGTCATCGGCATAGCCCGGTGACGGCGAAGGTGGTGCAGCCCGGTCTAACATGTGCGGCTGTCGCCCGCACGACGCAGACTGCTGCGTGAAGCGGGTTCGAATCCCGCCCAAGACGACTACGGAAGTAGCGTCGGCGAAGGGCGCCAAATCGTTTGGCGAGCGAACCCGCTCCGGTTGGCAATTCATCAAGTGAAAACGAGTGGATAGCCACTTATTGACTTGATTGGGGCTCTATTTGAAGCGTACGATACCGTACTTGTCGTAATATGCTACCCAGCTCTTTCTTATTTCATCGCTGATCTCGTTCTTGACGAGATCATATATCGTCTCCATGTTCAGAATCGAGAAGACCTTCAATTGAAACTGTTGTTCAATGCTCTGGACAGCGCTCTTCTCTTCAACGCGTTCAGCATCTCCCATCTTCTCTTGCCTGTCTACAGCCAGCACGAGGCCCACTACTTTGTGTTGGCCTAGCACCTTCAGTTTCTCTATGGCATCGAGTTTTGTGTCTCCTGTCGTTATCACGTCGTCTATGAGCAGGATCTTGTCGCCAGGCTTGAAGTAACCTGCGCCCACAATTACTTGATCCATCTTCTTGTCTGCGTACGCCTTCTCTTCCTTTCGGTCATAGAGGTATCTCTTGTTGATTCCCCGCAACTCACTCAGGCCTTCACAGGCCAGAGCGGCCAGACTGATACCTTTGTAGGCCGGGCCAAAGATGAAATCGAAATCTTCGATCTTACCTTCTCTCAACAAGTTCCCTATGAAATTGCCAAATACCCATTTGATCTTTGCGAGCGACTCTCCATCAGTGAGAGCACCCATGTTGATGAAGTTCGGTGACTTTCGCCCACTCTTGAAAACGAAGAGTTCCTGAACATTGGGGGCGATTCTCAGTCCCCATTTCTTCAAGAGGAGTTCTAGAAACTCCTTTTCTATCTCGGATTTGCTCATCAATCGTCTCCGAACCCTATCACATGGTCCATCTCGGCATAAAAACGACATCGATTTCGAGACTGCTGTATGTCACCTCTACTCTCAGATCACGAATCACAGGCGTTTCCCTACATATCTCAAACTGAATCAAGATACTGGATTGGTGGAATGAAGGATATGGTCCCGCGGGCCTGATTTGAACAGGCGACTCTCCGGTTTCAGTCGTTGTGCGCCTAGTAGGCTGACCTCCCCATACCAAACAGGTACAGGACTACAGCCGGAAGCTTTCTGCCTCGCGAAGAGCGAGTCTACCAGGCTGAGCTACCGCGGGACGCGAATATACACGAGAACGGCTTTACATAAGCCTTACCCGAATCATTTCGCAACATGCTCTGGAGATCACGTTGACTTGGTCGAGCCTAATCTTCCTGAGCCGTGCGCAGCTCTTACATAAGCCGTCTCATCCTTGTGGCCTGAAGTCAAGCCTTGGACGAGGAATACGGCCAGAGATGATTGGTGCAGCTTCTTGCTTATGGATCGGAGGTATGAGAAGGAACTCGATATGCTCTCGAAATGGATTACGGCGGGAGGCTTTCTGGAAATTCGAGGAAAAAGGAGGTTAGCCGCGCTTTAGAACGAAAAGCAGGAATATTGCCACCAGAATTGGAGTGAAGAAGAGCGTCAGAGGTGGAGCCATCCCCATACTCAGCAGCAATAGCACACAGGTGATGATCGCAATCATATCGAGTTTCCTGATTTTCTTCTTTGATAGGAGACAGAGAGACACGGCTAAGTACGGTATGGTTAATAGTGGAAATGGAAAGGCAACGAACATGGCAAGGATCAACCTTGGTGCATTCGCTCCTTCTGCGATGAAGGCCAATCCAAACAGTGCGACAATGAGCATCAACCCAGCGATCCTCCTTACCAATATCAGGCGAGGGGGAGATGTTTGCTCCAAATCCATCCTTTCCGTTTCTTGATCTATTCGCTCCATTCACCATCAATCTGATTGTATTTAAGTGCACAAGTACGTGATGTCCCCTCGCGACAGCGAATTTCCGCAGAGAACCTCGGAGCTCACATGCATTCCCACCGAGAGAGTTCGGCTCCGCCTTAACTTCTAGGTTGGGAGGGCTGACGGAAGTGTTGAAACGCGAACCCGATCAGTTACCTCTGGCTTCGCCATCGCCAATCGAAAATCAGGAAATTTCTTGAGTGTAGCACCATTCTCGATGTGGGATGTGGCGAGAACAAGATCGTCCAAGAAGCCATCGGAGTCGATCCTGTTCGAACCTCATGTGTCGATGTCGTAGGCTCTGCTGAGCACCTACCTCTCAGAGAAGGTGTCTTCGATTACGTTGTTGCTTCTGAAGTACTTGAGCGCCTTGACAATGCGGAATCGGCGATTGATGAGATCTGCAGGGTAATGCATAGCACGGGCGAGTTCCTAGTGACAGTTCCGAAAGATACGCTCTCATGGCACATCATTTGGTCGCTCTGGAGCAATACTTTCGGAAGACGATGGAAGAATGCTCATAGGCGACATTTCACTGAAAAATTGGCTCTCAGAGGTCCTTGCCAGTAGAATGAGGATCTTGAACATGGAACGCGTTAATTGCTTCCTTCACTTCATCAGAGCAAAACAAAGGGAGAGAGTGGGATTAAGCCAAATTCCTAGTCATCCCTGCCTGAGCCTGTTTTTCAATTTGCCAGTCTCCCGCACAGGAGCGTCAGCGGAGCCTGGGAAACACGTCTGATTTACGGGGAGCCAAGTATTCCCCAGAGAACCTGATAGTGAAGGACAAAAGGGACAGGTAGCTGCGCCAGCAGCAAGCTGATCAGATAGAGCAGCACGTCGCCCATTAGGAGGGTTGTGACGAAGCCTGCAATGAGGATTGGAAACCGTAGGTTCCAAATAGCGGGCCCGGAGGGATTTGAACCCTCGACCTCCGGCTCCGAAGGCCTATGCAGACGCTTGTCTTCAGCATCCTAGTCCAACTAGACCACGGGCCCACCTAAGTTCCAGTTCTAGTGACTCTGGAAGGTTATAAGTGCCTCTAATCTCGTGACGAAGGGATTCTCCTTGAGACGTCGATGGTTTGGTAATCCTCAGAACTCTGGGAACGGTGCCGCATAGATCTCCGGATTCGTCCGAAGATCAATCTGTGATTCTCTGCTGGGAGATTGGCTAGTCTACGTGCGAATTGTCGTCTGAGGGATCGAAGAGTTGCTTCTTTTGTTGATGTTAAGAGACTTGGCAGAATGTCCCTCCAATCTTGAAGTGAATATAAGAAGGTTGTGTGTTGCTCATGGTCAAGTAAATCGAAAGCGAAGGTCTTATAGATATACGCATGAAACAGTTAATTGTAGGATTGTGTCAAAAACGAGCTCGCGAATATTCGATCTTAAGTATAAGCTGGGGACCATTGATTTACTAAATCTTGCTAAGAATTACTACACTTACCGAGAATTGGCTCAGATAATAGGGCTCCCGGAGACTGTTCTGAGTCGATATGTGAAGGGTCATGTTCTGCCGACGATCTCCCGTGCCAGAGATATGAACAAGACGCTTCAGAAAATCCTTAGGCTGGAGGTTGAACTCCAGAAGAGGATGAAGTTTGACGATGACGACTACTTCGACAACACCTCCATCATATCCGACCCTATGCTTCTGGAGAGGGCAGTGCAACAAGCGATCAATGCCTTCGCAGGGAAAAGGGTCACGAAGATCCTTACCGCAGCGGTGGATGGGGTTCCTCTGGCAACGCTTGTAGCCCATAGGCTCGGCGTGGGGTTGGTCGTGGCGAAGCAGACAAGAGAGATCGGAGTTAGAGAGTTCATCGAAGAAGTTTTCGTTCCAGGAAGGACTGCCACCGTCCACAGCCTGTTCATTCCTAGGGATGCGATAAAAAGGAATGACTGCGTCCTCATTGTCGACGATGTGGTGGACAGCGGGGAGACTCAGAAGGCTCTGATTCGAATAGCTCAGAAGGCGAGGGCAGAGATAACCGGCCTGTACGCTCTAACCGCCATCGGAAGCGAGTGGAGAGAGAGCATCAACGAAGTGGCTGCCAACTGTCAAGTCGAGATCGCCTTAGAGCTTCCAAGGAAGTCGCACAAACCCTCACCCGGTATCCATCCGCCCCGATGAACTAGTAGACTCTGCCAGCTTACTCAACGTGACTTCATACGGCGGGAACAGCACGCCTTCTTCGGTGATGATGGCCGTCACATTCTCAGGCGGAGTGATGTCGAAGGCCGGGTTGAGCGCCCCGACACTTCTTGGAGCAATCCTCTTTCCTGCCAGGCAGAGGACTTCCTCTTCTTTTCTATGCTCTATGACGATGGATTCGAGTGATCCTGTGAAGTCAAAAGTGGAAAGAGGTGCAGCCACATAGAAGGGGACGCCATGCGCCTTAGCTGCCAACGATATGGTGTAGGTCCCTATCTTATTGGCAACATGGCCCGTGCGAAGTATTCTATCCGCTCCCACAATCACCTTGTCGACAAGCTTCTGTTGAATCACGTGTCCAACCATGCTGTCTGTGATCAATTTGACAGGTATACGTTCTGAAGCGAGCTCGTAAGCTGTCAATCTAGCACCTTGAAGGAGAGGACGAGTTTCCGTAGCTATGACCTTGATCCTCTTTCCCTCTTCGACCGCCGCCCGAATCACTCCAAGCGCAGTGCCGTACCCAGAAGTGGCAAGGGCTCCAGCATTGCAGTGTGTAAGAACGGAGTCACCGTCCTTGAGGAGAGCGGCCCCAGTCTTTCCTATGACAATGTTTGAGCGAATGTCTTCATCTCGAATCCTATCCGCTTCGTTCAACACAAAGGCTCTTAGATCCTCAACATGGTTGAACAAACGCACCCTTCCCATGATCTTTTGAACGGCCCACCTCAAGTTGACTGCAGTTGGCCGAGTCTTCATAAGCATCCCCGCTGAGTGTTCCAGCTCCTTGATCATCGCGGTCACAGCTTTCGACTTGCTGCGATGTGCCGTCAGTGCCAGTCCATATCCAGCAGCTGACCCTATCAGGGGAGCTCCTCTAATCCTCATTTCGCGAATAGCTTGGCAGACCTCATCACAATCTTCTAACCTTATCTTGACATATCGATGGGGGAGCTTCGTCTGATCGATGGTGACGACCTTTCCTCGCTTCATTTCGATGGTCTTCAACAATCCTGCCACACCTAACGGAAGGTCCCGGAGGGAAGTTTTCACCGTTGATCTCTGCTGTTCCTTCTGAAACGCTTTCCATTGTGCAGAGCGAGCACCCAAGACACGTCTCTCCGGTCAATTTCCTCTATATGCCAAAGATTTTAGGGTTCCTGCGTGCTTCTCATGTGTGATTTGAATGGAAGCCGTCAAACCGGAAGCGGTTCAGGCGTTTCTTGCCAACAATAGAGTGTCAGTCCCTCTCTCTGATATTCCGATGGAACTCCGGGAGAGAGGGTTTGGGACCCTGAGAGGCAAGAGAGTATACTTCTCGGTGCTTGAAGCAATCTATCTCGCAGATAAGAAGAGAGTCAAGGTCTTCACCTCTGAGGCCAGAAGAGAGGTTGAATTTGCAGACTTGGTTAGAACGCTCTCACAAGGCAAACCAGAGGTCTGGATGAAGTATCTCGTCTACCGTGATCTTCGAGATAGAGGATACATCGTCAGGGAGGAGGAAGCTGTAGACTTCGAGATATATGGAAAAGGGGCCGTAAGAAGGCTTGTGTCCATCGTCTATGAGGGACGTGAAGCGAGCATTGCGAAACTGCAGAGCCTTCTGAAGATAGCTGTAGGCGAGAAGAAGGAACTCATCCTCGCAGTGATAGACAGGCGAACGGACATCGTGTACTACACGCTGGGCCAGTTGTTTCTGAAGTGATCCCTGAATAGTGTCTGCTCGCGATCTGACATCTCAAGGATCACTTGCGCGTCCAGTTCTCTCAATGCGCTAGTTGGTTAAGTGGTGGTTTCTGGCCCGGCGGGATGGGAGTCTCGTAGGTGAACCCTTTCGTCTTCGCCTGAAATTCTTCCGCTATCTTCTTCAGTTCTTCGGGTTTCGTGAGTAGGTCGACTCCTGTTAGGGCGAGGGTCTTGGCCGCCAGAAGCATACCTTTGTGGCCTATGCTCATCCCTGAAGTTGCGGTTTCCTGCCAGCTGTGGCCCGGCATTCCCAGTACGCATGTCGCCGTCACGAGGTTCGCAGTAGGGGTGACCCAGCTTACATCGCCCACATCGGTTGAGCCTCCCATTACTTCCTTCTCGTCTTCGGGATCGTCTATTTGGTCGTCAAGGTATTTCTTCGCTCTCTCATCTCTCTTCGGCATCTTGGACTTCAGGATGGCATCTTTTCTCTCTTCAGGCGTCATAGATTCCGCAAGCTGTTTCGCGAAGCGAAGGTCTTCCCCAGACCATTTCGGAGGGCCGATCTCTCTCATGTTCTTGAGCATGAGGTCGCTAAGCGCCCTGTTCGGAAGCATCTCGTAGCATCCGACTAGCAGCTCCAGATCCATCGTCGTGTCGGTCATCAGACACGCTCCTTTTGCGATGTTCACGACACGACTGTAAATCCGTTCAACCTCGCCACGCTTCGGTGCCCTCACGTAGTACCAGACTTGCGCATAGTCTGGAACGACATTCGGTTCCCCTCCGCCATGGGGAATGACATAATGGATTCGAGCCTTTTCGCTGATGTGTTCACGAAGATAGTTCGAGCCCACGTTCATAAGCTCCACAGCATCCAAAGCAGATTTGCCTCTCTCAGGATCGGCAGCTGCATGCGAGGTCAAGCCGTGAAAGTTGAATTTCACAGAGTTCAACGCGTTTGAGGACGACATCCAGACCGAGTTGTAGCTCGATGGATGCCACGAAAGAGCCACATCAACGCCATCAAACAATCCTTCTCTTACCATGAAGACCTTCCCTACCAAGGTCTCCTCGGCCGGGCAACCGAACAGCTTCACAGTGCCCTTCAGGCCTTTTCTTCGAATCGTCTCTCCAATCGCTAACGCTGCTACCGTGCTTCCGACTCCGAAAAGGTTGTGGCCGCAGCCATGACCGGGCGCACCCTTCTTCAATGGCTCGCGCGTTGGCTGTGCCTTCTGCGACACTCCTGGCAATGCATCATATTCTGCCAACACGCCGATCACTGGTTTTCCTGATCCGTGGGTTCCAACGAAGGCTGTGGGCATACCTGCGACTCCAAGTTCAACCCTGAAACCTTCTTTCCTCAGTTCCTCAGCCAGGACTTTCGAGGACTCATGCTCCTGAAGGCCAACCTCAGCCAACCCCCAGATCCTGTCACTCATCGAGATGATTCTCCCTTCATTCCTATTCAGCCAATCTAACACGACTTCTCTTGGCATCACTAACCCCTATTCACCGCCTAACACGTATGACGGATAAACGTGTTTCGAGCGACTCCTAGAAATCTACTCCCAATCTCCTAGGGAATGCAACACAAGGAGGTTTTGGAGCCAGAAACCTAGTTAAGCTGACGACATTATCTTATCTCGATGCTAGGACAACTGTGAACGTGCAACTGGTGAGACAATTGCCCAAGGAGTTCTCTGTGCCACGAGGGATGAAGGACATTGAGCCTCAGGAGATGGCGAAGCGTGTGTGGGCTGAGGCCAAGATACTGGGGGTTCTGCTGCGATATGGGTTCAAGGTTGTGGAGCCAACTCCTCTGGAACATCTTGAGACCTTGGAAGCCAAGTCCGGCCCCCAGATCAGAAACGAAGTCTACTGGTTTGCGGACAAGGCTGGGAGAAACCTTGGCCTGAGATTTGATCTTACTGTTGGAATGGCGAGGATGGTCGCAGACAGGTATGATCTTCCCGAGCCGATCAAGCTATGTGCAATCGCTGACGCTTGGCGCTATGACGAGCCTCAGTTCGGAAGATTCAGACATTTCCGTCAGTGGGATGCAGAGATCTTCGGAAGCTCGGATCCCTTAGCTGATGCTGAAGCGATCTGCGTCGGCATGGACATACTTGACAGTGTAGGATTGAAGGAGTATGAGGTTCGAATCAACAATAGGAAGCTTATCGAATCTTTCCTCCACAGAATCGGCGTCGAGACAGGCGAGCAGGTTGAAGGGACCCTAATCGTCATAGACAAGCTGTCGAAGTTCTCCGCAGCACAAATCGAAGAGGAGTTTGAGAAGACAGGTCTGTCGGCAGAACAGACTAGCGCGATCAGAGAACTGTGTTCTATCAGGGGACCACCGGAGAAGGTTCTTTCTGAGCTGTCCGGTCTGCTTAAAGAGGATCCGGGCTCAACGGCGGGTCAAGTAGAACTGGCTAGGTTAGCGGACATACTCAAGGCCCTTGGAAAGAAAGACAGATGCGCATATGATCTGAGTGTTGTCCGAGGCATAGGATACTACGACGGAATCGTCTTTGAGGCATACGACAAGGCGGGAGAGAACATAGGATCGATCTTCGGAGGAGGAAGATACGACAAGCTCTGCGGCATATACGGGAAACAAGAAAGGCCAGCGACTGGAGTGGCCGGGGGAATAGAACGTTTGATGATCTCTCTGGAAAAGTCTTCACTCTACCCGAATCTGCCTGAGACGCCGAGAGTGTACGTTGCATCGGCGACCGAGGACGTTCTCCCGAGAGCGTTGGAGATTGTCAGAGAATTGAGACAGACGGGCGTCGCTACTGACTTCGATATGAAAGGTCGAAGCCTCCAAAAGCAGTTGGAGTACGCTCGCTCCATGAAGATACCATACGTGGTCATTGTTGGACGAAAGGAACTGGATAAGGGATCTGTAAGACTTAGAGAGATGGAAAGCCGGAAAGAAAAAGAGACCAAGATCGACGAAGCCGTGAAAGAACTGAAGATGGGCTGAAGTTCTGTTCAGAAAGAGCGATTCTACTTGCGCATCATGACTTGTTCCAAGCTGTGGGAGTAGCGCCTGTAAAACCATCTCTTCATGTTTTGAACCAAGATCAACTCGAAGAAGTCGTGGTTCCCGCGAAATGTCTGACGGACGGTGGGTATACTCCTAGCTTTTGTGCGATAGTCTTAAATCGCCGGGAGAGCCAAGCGCCTCGGCTACCAAAGCGAAGAGCACGATGTGAGTGGCGCACATAGTGAGAAGAGCGAAAGAAGCAGTAGCCTTCGTTGTTGGGCTTCTCGCAATTGTCGTTGCATACTTGTTAGCGATGAACTTTGTGAAGAACCCTGAGATCTCCTTCTTGCCATACTACACCTTCAGGACCCTCTTGCGAATCACCGTAACGTTGGGAATTTCTGCAGCTTGGGGCGTCTCTTTCGGAATACTGGCTGCCACGAACAAAGTGGCCTCAATAGTTCTTGTGCCAATCATCGACGTGCTGCAGTCAGTTCCGATTCTGGGCTACTTCCCGGCAGTAATCCTGTTTCTTACGACACTCTTTCACGGAAGCCAGATTGGAAATGAGCTCTCCGCTATGCTGCTGCTTTTCACGTCTATGGCATGGGCCATATTCTTCGGCGTCTACGGGGCGATCAAGGGAATCCCCAAGAACATAATCGAATCAGCTGACAGCTTTGGATTGACAGGTTTCAGATATGTACGTCATGTAATCCTGCCTGCTATCGTTCCCGCCCTAATCTCAGGATCCACACTAGCTTGGTGCGACGGATGGTTTTTCATGATAGCGGCCGAGTACGTGGTCTATCTTGGTGCCACTCACTCAGTTCCCGGATTAGGCTACTACCTCGCGAAAGCAGCCTACGTTTATAATGACTTCAATCTTTCCGTTGTGCTCTTGATCCTGACCACCGCAATAGTCCTCTACCTGAACTTCTTAACCTGGCACAGGCTCATGGAGCAAGCAAGCTCGGGCACATACAAACCTTCCATCAGACTGGGTCTTTCAGGTGTTGGGAAGCTTGGAACGGTCGCACCACGATGGCTCCATGTGGGAGATCGAATCCACAGGCCGAAGTCGTTGATCTTATTGTCGAAGTGGCTGAGAAGATACACTCGGCTAGAGAAAGCCATTGCCTTTGCCTCATTTCTTATCGCAGCTTTTGTCACCGTATACTTCGTGGCTGGACAAATTCCCAGTGTAGAGGCGTTTCGAGAAGCGTTTTCCGATCCAGAATTTATGAATCTTCCAGTCTATATCGTGTTGACTCTGGGAAGAATGAGTATCGCATATGTGATTTCTCTGGGCATCGCGCTGGGAATGGGTGTGTTGGCTGCAGAACACAAGAAGTTTGCAGCGATCTTTTACCCCATATATGACGTGGGGCAAGCAGTTCCGATATTGGCGTTGTTCCCTGTGTTTTTCGTTATGCTAAGTCGGGCCTTTGGAGGCCCAATAGGTCTGGAGATGACCGCGATCATCGTTCTAGTTCTAGACATGATATGGTACATGTTTCTCAATGTCGTCAGCGCTGTCAAGAATATTCCGGGAGAAATGAAAGAGGTGGGGCGACTCTTCGGGTTCAAAGGGATGAAACGCATCACTCATTTGATCATACCGGCCATATTGCCGGCCATAGTCACAGGCAGCATTCTCTCTTGGGGAACTGGATGGAACACCATAATCTTTGCCGAATACATGCCCTATGAACTGGAACGGTTCGGCGGACAACCGCTAACACTCCCTGGACTAGGATCATACTTGGACAAGACAGGTTATCTCCCGCCTCCCAAAGGAAACCCCATACGGCTCGTTTTCCTGCTGGGGGTGATCGCGGCGATCGTGCTCGCGATGGAAGGACTGGTGTGGAGAAGGTTGCTCAGAAAATTCGAGAAGTATCGCATTGAGGTATGAACCTTGGCTATCCTAGAGATTAGAGACGTAACGAAGACCTTCCAAAAGAACAAGTCAACGATCTCGGTCCTAGAGCATGTCAGCTTCTCAGTTGACAAGGACGAGTTCGTCTGTCTGGTTGGGCCGTCTGGCTGTGGCAAGTCCACTCTGCTAAGAATAGTCGCGGGATTGGAGAAAGCAGACTCAGGCCAGATACTCTTCCACGGCCAACCACAAACGTCTCCAACCCCCAAGATCACCATGATCTTTCAACTATTCGGCCTGCTTCCTTGGAAGACCGCCATGGAGAACGTGGAGGTGCCTTTGGAAGTTGTTGGAGTGAAGAAGGAGGCCCGAGAAGAAATCGCCAAGAGTTACTTGCGAACAGTGGGCCTTGAAGGATTCGAGGACACCTATCCTCACGACCTCTCCGGAGGAATGAAACAGAGGGTCGGCATTGCAAGGGCACTGGCGCTTCAGCCTGAAGTGTTGCTGATGGACGAGCCTTTCTCCTCCCTAGATGAGCTGACCGCGAAGGCCCTGCGTACACTCGTGATGGGCATGAGAAGAGATCCGAGCCTTCCTACGAACACATTCGTCATGGTCAGCCACAATGTTGAGGAGGCAGTATACATGGCGGACCGCGTCATAGTCATGTCATCGAGACCTGGAAGGATCGTCGGCGAAGTGAATGTGGATCTTCCACGTCCTCGCACGAAGTATTTGAGAGATCCACAATACTTCCAGCGTGTGGACGAGGTTGTCGCGATCCTGGAAAAAGGCCGACAATCGATCGAAGTCAAGAGTTAGCATCTTCAGCGAATGGCTTGTTCTTGAGGACAATCGTTCGTTCAACCTCTCGGCGAGAATGATGTCGGAGTGCAACACTTTATTCACAGTCAGTTAATGCTGGCCTAGTTGACTGCTCAAGGGGAGTTGCAGAGGAGATTCGATGCGGCAGCTCAGGTGAATCGGATGTCTACTGTCTCAAGAGGATTTGTGGACTATCATGTTCATTCGACGCAATCAGTCGATGGTAGATCATCGGTCGATGACATGTGTCGGCAGGCCTTGAAGCTGGGGCTGTCAGAGATCGGCTTCTGCGAGCATGTCGATTTTGAGCCAGACGATCCTGGGTTTGGCTTCTTCGACTACGAACGTTACAGCAAGGCCATTGATATAGCACGATCGAAGTACTCAGAAAGGCTGCTGATAAGAAAGGGTGTAGAGATCGACTACAGCCCTGCATATGAAACCCAGATCAGAGAATGGATCAGAGACAGAAGCTTTGACTTCTCGGTAGGCTCGGTCCATTACATCGGTCACACGGCATTCGATCTGCGAATGGAATTGCCGATCAGCCCGGAATATGTAGTTAGCGAATACTACACAAAGATCAGACAAGCAGTAGAGAGTAGACTATTCAGCGTCATTGGGCATTTTGACCTTGTGAGATCCTACGTCCCGCCTGAATCTAACCAGACATCAACCGCATCCGACCTCATAGATGCGGCACTGGAACGGATCGTGGCTGGAAAGGTGCACCTTGAAATCAATTCTAGAAGGAGAAGTAATCAGGAACCTTTTCCTTCAAGGAGACTTATTCAACAGTATCTGGACAAAGGAGGAGAACGCTTCTCCTTCGGTTCAGACGCGCATTCCACGCACCAACTGGGAATCGGAGTCGCAGAGGCCATGAACCTACTGAAGAGCCTGAGACCGAAGGCCATCTATGTGCTGTTTGGCCGCGCATGTCTTACGTGAAGGACAGAATTGACAGCCGGACCTCGGACCGTCTCCTCGACTGCCTCAGTTCCCCCCAAGCAGCATCAGAGCTGACAATGGGAAACCATCAAGAGACCCGACCCGCCATGCTTTGAGCCAAACGCCGGAGGCGCACGCATCTCGGCATTACTTTGTGTCGAGATGTGCCGAGCCCATTGCAGAGTTCGTTCTTGACTTGTAGTACTCGTATGTCAGACGAGTCTGGTAAACGAGCGTGGTCATCATTATCACGAAGCCTAACCTTACTTGGTTTGGCAGGAAAGCCGTGATACCTAAGGCATCTAGGACCGGCATAGGATGCAGACAAGAACACAGTTCTGATGATATAGTTGTGCTGGATACTGACAGCATATCGCTTAGACTCTTTGCTGGGACAACATGTGATCTGAGACGGGTGCCTCTGAAGATCTGGAAGGCGACGTATGCTCCTGTCAGAATCATTGACAGAGCCAAAGCATAATGTCCTAGATTCTGGAGCACGATCGGTGGGAGAAAGCCCCTTTTGAAAAGGGCAACCAAAAGAAACACTACCCCAGCAATGAAAACAAGGTCGAATGGCTCAACTCCTCTAGACATGATCATCGACACCGTCAGAAGGATGGCCACCGCAACCCCGGCCGCAATTGACAAATAGACCTGGCTCTGATAAGGAAGAATGATGGAGATCACACTGGACACAATTGCCGTGATTCCGTAGAATACAATGATCTGCGGGTTCAATGCCTTCCGAATGCTTCCTCTCAGTTCCTCAAGGGATGACCGAAACGGTCTAGCTGTCGACCCACGCAACCTCCTGTCGAATTCAACGACTGAGCACCAAATAAACAAGCGGTTTCGAATCCACAAATCAAGTGCTACCTTCCCATTGTGAGTTGCACTAGGAACCGTGTCGCTGGAAGTGTCTAGTGCTCACTCATGCCGGATTCGTAGGAGGTTGTCAATATTGGTCAGTTCTGATCTTCGTGAACTTGTCTTCAATCAATCTGGATTGGAGGCCAGCGATAGAGATTCCTGTATTCGATGCACAACACGCCCTAGACTAACCATAAGCAATCTCAGACATCATCCACGCTCAAACCGCCTTACCGATGGAGTCCTCGTTCCCATTCGAGCTGGCCATCATCGTCGGTTCTGCTCTTATCCTCAGTCTGTTCGCATGGAAGCTTCGAATCCCAAAGGCACTCGGACAGCTCATCGCAGGCATGTTCATCGGACCCTTTGGATTCAGATTCATCACAGACATTACGATGATCGAGATTGGGCGAGAGAAAGGCGAAGCTAAGGAGGCAGTTCTGCATCATGAGTTCTTGTTGGAGATAGGGAGAGATCTTAGGAATTTCTTCACCGCGTAAAGTCTGCAGCTTGATTCAATTTTGTAACCTAACCCAGAGAACCGAACCAAATTGCGGGACGCAAATCGGCGAGAAGAACGGTGAAGATGGTTGACGAAGCGACACTTGCCTTGAGACGGATGTATTTGCCCTGAAGCTTCTCGGGTTCAGTCTAAGCAGAGAACAAGGGTATCTGAGCCTTACTAACGGCAGGCCATCTCACGTGACTTCCGCGATGGTCCGGCCACATCAGAACGCCTTGCCCTACGCTGAGCACATCTGATCTGCAGTAGACTTCTTTTCGGAAGCAGGTCTAACGAGTGAACGCTAGATCTTCTTGATGATGTCCTTCAACTCCCCGAGCGGATACTGAAGTTGGATCGCGTCCTTCGCCGTGGCAACAAACTCAATCGGAACAATGACTCTCGGAGAACGCAAAGACAGCTTTCCCTTCCAAACTCTCTTTGCCTCTCCACCGTCCACTTTGACCACAACTCCTTTGATCAACCGATCCTCAAGATCAAAGTCGACATCAGCGATTTTCCCTATTCGTTTCATGTCTTTGCTGAATACGGACATCTTCCTGAGCTCAGAAAAGTTCAATGGCAACCCTAATTCGATACACTGCTGGAAGATCATAACAGTTTCTGTGCGTGAGTTGCAGAAAGTCTAGTGCCTTCCTTTTCACGGCCGCCACGTGCGCATGCAGGACAGACCAGTTCATTGTACGATTCTATGCTCAAAGATGAGCGTATCTGAACCTTATTAATGGCGGGCCCGCGGGGATTTGAACCCCGGACCTTTAGCTCTCGCCAAGTCGGTTTAGGAGGCTCAGTCCTTTCGGCCTACTGCTCTATCCGACCTGAGCTACGGGCCCCGAACTCGAATCCTGAGGGACCCAATCTAAAAAAACTTGTCTATGGCCAGAGACGGTCGTAGGAGCCCGTGTGATGACTGTCTCTCCGCAAGTCTCTGACCTACACCAGCTGGATGTTGAGTGGTCTTCCATGTTGTATTGGAGCCGCCGATGGTTCCGTAAAGGTTTTTATTGACTGCCTATGGTTCTCCCTTCTTCGTGGGCCCGTAGCTCAGCCAGATCCGTTAGGGTCCTGAAAAGGTAGAGCACCGGTGACCCCCAAGCCTTGCCTGAGGCTGGGATCGGTGAAGCTTTTACCGCAGGCCGGAAGCCACCCGGGAGTCTCGGGTTCAACTCCCGACGGGCCCGCCACAATTCCGACCTAAAGTTCTCCGAAAGGCACAGCACAGAGAAACTAGTCAGCTATTCGGACAGTTGATCTTGAGATTCTTCAAGTAGACTCATGGATTTCTCTTTGTCTTTCGCTGACATGAAACCGCCGAAAAGCTCCACACGAACGAATACTTCGACGCTGTCTTCAGTTCCGACCATGCTCACTGTAACCACCTTTCTGTACTGGTTAGAGTCTGTTGTCCAAATCGTACCGCCTCCTGCCACAAGAATCGCTGCAATCATCGCCACATCTTCAGGAGTCTTCTCCAAAGTCTTCTTCTTGATCGAAAGACCTTTGCGTCTCCAGAATTCAGAGGCTTTGTCAAGCAATTCCCAATCTAGGCTCTTTCCAATCGTGAAGCTCGCTGAGATTGTCGATCTTCTGAGAGGGATTATGTTGTGCTTACCTGCAGATTATCAAGCCATTGTTGAGGCCGTCACGTCGAGCCACCACTCTGACCCCACGTGATGATATCTGAGAATATCTCGCATCGTTAGGCTCTTTAGAAGTGTCAAGGTGTAACCGAGGCAGGGCTTGTCGACCCGTTGACTTCGATCACGGATCGAAGATCCCTTTTCACGAAGCTTATACCAATCGGTGTGAGCCTCGGGTTACTGCGATTATGCGAGTTCGGCATTGGAGTACGAAAGCGATATTTAAGCTTTCGCTTTTCGGATTTGGCGTGCGTTCCTATTCCACTTCCCTCGCTGGAATGCGAAGTTACAGAGCAGATCAATCAGTTAGAGCTTAACTCATGTGGCCTGTGCCCGTGCTGAGCAGCATCTCTGGTCCGTTTTGCGCAGCCTGGAGCTGGGCATTCGCCGTTCTGGATCGTGAAACCAAAGTCTCATATCGGATGTGGGACTCTTGCCTGAAAGCAGGTGTTGCTCGGTGTCCGGAGTCAGGTCTGGTTGCGATCTGGCGATCTTGAACGGAAACATAGTGACCATGGATAAGAGGACAGGAAGAGCGGAGGCAGTCGCCGTTTCAGGGGAGAGGATTATTGGAGTAGGAAAGAACTCTGAAGTAAGGCGACTGATCGGGAAAGGAACCAAGGTTCTTAATCTTCGGGGGAAAACAGTCGTTCCAGGCATGATTGATTCACACATACACTTTGTTGATTATGGCCTCTCACTTACAAGAATAGATCTCAGAAATGTTCAGTCGATAGTCGAGATTCAAGAGAAGGTCGCATCACGAGTCAAAGCGGCTTCCCCGGGGAAATGGGTCTTGGGGCGATCCTGGGATCAGGAAAGACTCAAGGAGAAACGGTACCCGAACAGACACGACTTGGATAGGGTGTCCTCTGAGAATCCTGTTGTCCTCAGCAGAGTCTGCGGCCACATCTGCGTCGCAAACAGCTTGGCTCTTCAGCTCGCAAACGTCACAAAGGAGACTCCTGATCCTCTGGGAGGCCAAATCGACAAAGATCCTGAGACGGGCGAACCGACCGGAATCTTGCGTGACGAAGCAATGTCACTCATCTGGAAGCACGTTCCTTCGCCCACCAAAGCTGACCTGATCGCTGCCATAGAGGCAGCCAGTCAGAGAGCCCTCTCAGCAGGATTAACAGGCGTGCACGCCCTCTTGAGGGATTCATCGTACGTGGAGGCGCTTCAAGAGGCACGTGCCACAGGAAAGCTTGGAGTCAGGATTTACATGGGGATACCTGTGGATCTTCTGGAGAATCTGATCAATCTCGGAATCAAGACGGGTTTCGGAGACCATTGGCTCAAGATTGGATGCGTTAAGATGCTGCTCGACGGTTCTCTTGGCGGCCGGACAGCTGCAATGGAGAATCCATATAGTGACGACCCAGGAAACAAGGGGCTCCTGTTGTATCGAGAAGAGAAACTGCGCCAGATCGTCAGCAAGGCTCATGACTCAGGCTATCAGCTAGCGATTCACGCGATAGGAGACCACGCCATAGAACTGGCTTTGGACGCCATCGAGGAGGCTCAGAAAAAGACTCCGAGAAAGGATCATCGACACCGAATCGAACACGCCTCAATAATCAATCCTGATCAGATCAACAGAATGGCGTCAATGAAGGTCATTGCTTCCATACAACCAGCCTTTGTGACTTCAGACTTCTGGGCGATAGATCGCGTGGGAAAGAAGAGAGAAGAATGGGTGTATCCTTTCAAGACGCTGTTCAAGAAGACGGTGGCTCCCGCGGGGTCTGACTGCCCTGTCGAGCATCTTGATCCCTTAGCAGGTATCTGGGCGGCTGTCACGAGGGGAGGATTTCTGCCGAGCGAACGTGTCACCGTGGATCAAGCACTATACATGTACACTATGAACAGTGCTTACGCAAGCTTTGAAGAGAATGAGAAAGGATCTATATCGGAAGGAAAGCTCGCGGACATGGTCGTGCTCTCAAAAGACCCGTTCAAGACTCCGCCTGATAAGCTGAGGTCCATCAGGATTGAATCGGTCATAGTCGGAGGCAAAGTGACTAAGCCGCGTCGATCCTAACCCTCTGACTAATCCCCTTTCTGTTCGTTGGTCGTCACAGTCTGACCGATAGATGAGTTCTTGTGAGAAGATTCACCGTCACGACTGCTTCTAGTCTCCGCAAGCTAGGCCTACCAATTGTCTAACATTCTCAATCTTCTTGGCCCGAAGGTACTCTCTCAGTCCGGCCTGTAACTCCGAGAAAACGCTCAGGTCCTTGTACATGATGGCTGTGCCGATCTGCACTGCACTGGCACCCGCCAAAAAGAACTCCACGGCATCTCTCCAAGTTGTCACTCCTCCGCATCCAATTATCGGGACATTGACTGCCTTGCGGATCTCATAGACACATCTCAGAGCGATCGGCTTGATGGCAGGCCCGGAAAGGCCTCCCATCCCAGCGGCCAGAATCGGCCTTTGGAGATCTATGTCGATTGAGAGGGCTTTGACCGTGTTGATCGCCGTGATCGCGTCGGCTCCTCCTTCCACAGCCTTCTTCGCGATCTCCGCAATGTTCGTGATGTTAGGAGTCAGCTTGACGAACACCGGTAGCTTGACTCGGCTCTTTGCAGAAGCAGTCACCGCGGCTACGAGATCTGGATCTTGGCCTATCTGTGAGCCCACCTCTTCCACATGGGGGCATGACACGTTGAGTTCCACCGCATCCGCTCCAGCATCCTCTGCAATGCCTGCCGCCTCACCGTAGTTCTCTTCGCCGCAACCAAAGACACTGGCAACTACGGGAACGCCCGTCGCCTTTACTTCCTCAATCTCCTCCTTCAAGGTCCTGATTCCTGGATTCGGAAGACCCATCGCATTAAGAAGCCCGCCTTCAACCTCTACGATTGTGGGGTTAGGATAGCCTGTCCTCGGCTCCGGTCCAAGGGATTTCGTCACCACGGCCCCTGCACCAGCCTCTGCCACTCTGCGAAGCGTATGCCCTGTTATTCCGAGAATGCCCGCAGCCAACATGAACGGGTTCCGTAGCTTCAACCCAGCTATCTCTGTACTGATGTCTTGTCCCATGTCGTCTCACGTTGTTGGAAATGTTTATTCAAGTACTCGAAATAACGTTAGTGGTCTTTGAAGCCTTGGTTCTGCGAGGCTGATGATCTGAACGGAGGAAAGAAACTTGAAAGCGTACCTAGCTGAATCTCCAATTGGCCTTTTCGCTCTTGACGCAAAAGGCAAGATAATAGAGAAAGCGCTCTTTGGAAAGAATAAGGAGGAAGTCAGTACCAAGCTGAGGAATCTCCACTCGGGCAAGACCATAGATGAGCTCTCAAATCTCTTAGAGAAACTGCCTAAGAAGAGCTTCAAGACGCTTGTCATAGAAGACGAGTCGCTTGTGCAAGGGATCAAGGAGAAGTGTCTTCTGGTTGTGGAGGTCGAGAAATCACCCAAGGTCGTTCAGAGGTTTAGGGATAAGCTGCCATCGGTGGCGGTGAACCTTCGCATATTCGAGAGTGAAGATGACTTCGACAAGTTCGTGAGGGAAGTCACGGTCGAGCTCGCGAGAGTGGCGGTCACAGTTGCTGCACGTAGAAGGGATCTCTATGCAGTCCAAGCGGTGCGAACGATAGACGATCTGGACAAGACGCTGAACCTTCTGGCTGGCAGGGTGCGCGAATGGTACGGTCTGCACTTTCCTGAATTGGACAGGCTGATGGAGAAACATGAGACCTATGCTAGACTCGTCTCAGAGCTCGGGAAAAGGGAGGGCTTCTCCAAGGAACGTCTGGTTGAGGAAGGCGTTCCCGCAGACAAGGCTGCCACGATTGCTGAAGCTGCACATCATTCAATGGGTGCAGAAGTCTCTGAGGAAGACCTGGAATGGCTGAGATCCTTCTGCAAAGACTGGTTGGAGCTATTCAAGTTCAGAGAGAAGGCAGCTAGCTATGTTGACAAGGTAATGAGTGAAGCGGCAGCCAACATGACCAGCCTTGTGGGACCGGTGCTCTCCGCGCGACTGCTATCAATCGCAGGCGGCCTAGAGAATATTGCCAAGATGCCTTCCAGCACGATCCAGGTTCTAGGCGCGGAGAAGGCTCTATTTAGATCTCTTAAGACAGGGGCTCGCCCTCCAAAACATGGAGTGATCTTCCAGCATGCATCCATACACCAGTCTCCGCGCTGGCAGAGAGGAAAAATCGCTAGGGCCATATCAGGAAGCCTCGCGATCGCCGCCAGAATAGACTTCTTCGGAGGAGAATTCAAAGGCGACGTTCTTCGCGAGAAATTGGACAAGAGGGTCAAAGAGATCGCTGAGAAGTACAAGGCTCCTCCAGTGAGGGAGAGGCGTGCGGAACGTAGACGTTAAGCCTAATATCGAATTCGAGGGAGTCTACTGGATCAAGTTGGAGGATGGCTCAAGACATCTTGCGACTTTGAACCTAGATGCCGGAAAAAGTGTCTACGGAGAGAGACTGGTTCGAGTAGGGCAGAAAGAGTATAGAGCTTGGGATCCTTATCGGAGCAAGCTTGCTGCAGCTATGCTCAAAGGAATCGAGACAATACCCATCCACCTTGGAGCAAGAGTCCTTTATCTTGGGGCGGCTTCGGGAACAACCGTTTCTCATGTCAGCGACATGGTTGGTGATGGCGGAGCGGTCTACTGCATTGAGTTCGCATCGAGAGCCATGAGAGAACTCATCGCCAATCTGTGCAGCGGGAGACGGAACATCTACCCGATTCTTGAAGACGCGAGATTCCCTGAGCGCTACCGCAACATCGTCAGAGGAGCAGATTCAATATACTGTGATATAGCCCAACCCGATCAGGCGAGGGTTCTGGCAGACAACGCTGATCTGTACTTGCGGAGGGGTTCGGGCGCGATGCTTGCAATCAAGTCCAGAAGCATCGATGTGACTCGTTCGCCTTCGGAGGTCTTCGAGAAAGAGGTCCAAGTGCTCAAGCAAAGAGGCTTTCACGTCAGATCCATGCTCAAGCTTGAGCCATTCGATCATGATCACGCAATGGTTTCCATGATTTACGCGGGAAAGCAGAGCTGACCTCTCAGCATATAGAGGAGTCCTAAAGCCTTGACTGCTTGAATTGCCCCTCTATTCTCGCTATGGTCTTCCAAGACTTCCTCACGAAGGCCGGGAAGGATCCGTGCTTCCTGATCCAGTCCTCTAGGAAATGAATCGTTCTTGGGTCAGATGGGTAGCCGCTCCCGAAACTTCCGTACTTGCTCTCCAGTTCATCTATTCGCTGGTCTCTTGTCACCTTGGCTATGATGGATGCGGCACCCACTATGGGATAGTTCTGATCTGCGTGGTGCTCTGAGACGATCTTGATTCTCTTTGGCAGAAGCTCTTGAATGTCTCTTCCAAATCTTTCAGCCAGCACGTCAGAGGAGTCAACGTAGGCGATCCCCGGATCAAGTCTCTCAATGACCTTCGCCATAGCAACGGCTTCGAGATAGTTCAGTCTCCTAAGTTTTCTTCCCTTGAGAACGATTTCATCGATCTGTTCAGGAGGAAGCTCAACTGTGGTTATGTCGTGAGCTATCTCTTTGATGCCACCGGCCAGTCTGGTCCTCTGGGCCGGAGTAAGGGTCTTCGAGTCTCTGACACCTATTGACGCGAGTTCACCGACTCTCTTCTTCTCGGCCGAGACGCCTGCCACGACGAGTGGACCTATCACGCAACCCGTTGGGGAGTTGATTGACAGTTCAACTCTCTCCCAGCATCATCCACTCCGCAGATTATGATGTCAGGAGAACTCGCTTCAGACGATGTCTTCGCCAGGTCTTCAGTCACCTGCCAAAGGATGTTTATCCTGCGGATCTAATCTCTCTTTTGTCTCTCATCTTTCAGACTCTCCCTCGGCTAGAGCCAATCAACTCTGCCGTCCACCTTGATTCGTTATTTCCTCTACCAGTTGCTGAGGAAGACTAGATCTGTTATCCACTGTTACAGTCACTATGCTGAGACGAAGACTGCTCCTGATCTCCTGGAGAAGAGGGTCATTTGCTCTGTAGTGTATCGTTCCGACTATCGCCTTCGTGCTGTTGATGGTTTGTCTGACGGCCATCTTGAACTTCTCGCTCAGCAGCTCCATCGGGCCTACCTCATCGATGACGATGGCGCTCACCTCTGGATCGTGAAGAGCGCCTGTGATGGCTTGGACGCCTACTACTTCGAGTCCCTCAAGATCTACGACATACTTGCCAATTCTGGGCCCAACTGCTCTCCTTGTCGATGCTAACCATCCGTCATTCCCTGTTAGGATATCTGTTACCTTGAACCCGACTCTTGCCCCATGTTCCCTTACCTCTTCAGTGATCATTCCCGCTACACGGATTCTGCTTCGCCTCAGTTCCTCAACAGTCTTCCTTAGAACCGTAGTCTTCCCAACACCCGGCGAACCTGTCAAGAAGATCTTGCTGGTCAAGGTCTATCCTCTGAAGTGAAGCGCGAGCAGGTAGATCTCAGAGCTTCTCTGTTTGCTTGCTGGAGGCTTAACCAGCCTGACTTCCTCGAAGCACTCGGCCACAGAGTTTTCATACGCTTTCAAGTCGCTCCCGTGAAAGAGCTTACATAGGAAGTTTCCCCGCCTCTTGAGCACCTTTCTTGCGATCTCGAAGGATCGCTCGGCGAGACGTAGTTGCTTAGCATGGTCAACGTCCCAAGCTCCACTTATGTTCGGTGAAACGTCGGAGATAACAACGTCAATTTCTGACGCGACAAGGTCCAGAATCTTCGAAGGAAGTGACTCGCTGGTTATGTCTTCTACCAGTGTCTTGACATATGCCCATGGAAATTCCGGTATAGGGTCCATGTCGACACCTAGAACAAACCCCTTCTTCCCTACGGTCTGCCTGCAGACTTGTAGCCATCCTCCTGGGGCGGCTCCGAGATCCACAACGACATCTCCATACTTCATGAATCGATACTTTCTGACCATCTGAAGAAGCTTGAAGGCTGATCTGCTTCTGTATCCTCGCTCTTTGGCGAGTCTATAGAACTGGTCCCTGTATCTCTCTTGCTTCCAGCGTCCGGACAAATATCAGGCTCCCGTCGGTTGAACGGCAGGAGGCTGCTGTTCTGGCGGCTGGGGCAACGGAACTCCTTCAAGCCAAAACGTCAGCTTTGTACACTTGCTTGGAGTGACGATTGCTGAATGACCACACTTCGACTCGTCTGCACAAAAAGCGCAAGGCACATCTACGATGCTGTCAATCCGGGAGAGCTTGCGTCTCGACAGGACTCGGAAGGTCCAACGGCCGTCATGCAGTTCTCGTCTCCTTTCTATCAGCCCTTTCTTCTCAAGCCTGAGGACTGCTCTTGATCCTTCACGGCTGTCCGCATTCAGCTTCTTCCAAAGTTCTGATTGGAGTATTCCTTCTTCTCCCACATTCATTACGACTTGAAGCATGTCCTGCTCCGTTGAACCTTTCCTTGGCATCAATCACACCCAGACGAGTACAGTCCGTGTCAATGAATATGGTTGCATGTGAAATAAACATTGTTCATGTGACGTTCGCTCCGTTCTCGATCTCTCTCTCAGTCGTCAGAAGCGCTAGCTTGTCTCCTTTCTCAGCTGCAAGGAGCATTCCTTCGGAGAGTTCGCCGCCGAACTTTGTCGGCTGCAGGTTAACTAGGAACACTATTCTCTTGCCCACCAGTTCCTCAGGCGTGTAGAATCCCACGAGGCTCGAAACGGTCTGCCTTCGGCCTAATTCCCCAAGATCCACGATGATCTTGTACAGTCTCGCGGTTCTCGGAACCCTCTCAACTTGCACCACTCTCCCAATTCGCATATCGAGTTTCTTGAACTCATCAAAGCTAACCTGACTCAATCTGATCCCTCGTTCGTCCTGAACACGATTGCTTGACGTTTCGTTGTAAGGGATGATATTAAGAACTTGCGGCTTCCATGCGGTCACGCTCTCTTTGAGATGTTGTCGATAATTGTGCCTCGGATTTCTTCAATCAGCTCTTGGAGCTTGCCTGGGTGAAATCCCCCTGTCTGCCCTAGGTTACTGGCTCCTCCTCCCCTACACCCTGCTCGGGCAGCTGCGTCTTTGACAATTTCACCTATGTTCAATCCTCGTTTCATCAGGTTCGCTCCAGCTGCCGCAACAAGATGAGTCGTCCCGTCTGAACTTCCAAGGATAACGGCAGCGTCTTGGTCACTGTACGTGATCTTGAGAGCCATTCTCTTCAAAGTATCAGCGTCCACATCCTTCAGAGCCTTAACTACTACCTTGAGGGATTTGACAACTTCAGCATTGGATAGATATTGCATCGCCTCTGATTCCGCGATCGACATTCTCAACTTCCGCATTTCATTCTTCATCTTGTCCCGTTCCTCTAGTATCTGTCGGGTCCGGGAAACAATGTCCTTAGCCTCGCTGTCAAGTAAATCAGTGAGTTCTGAGATGACATCAGCAGCTTCAGAGAACTTTGCATAGCCATATTTCGATGCGGCCACCTCCAGTCGTTCAATTCCTTTCTGAAGTCTCAGCCTTCCCAAGATCTTGATTGGAACGACTTCGGCCGTGGACCTCACGTGTGTCCCGCAGCACAGGCTAACATCTTCATCTCCCACCTCAACGAGTCGCACCTCACCAGTTGGAGTGACTTCCGTCAGTCCTAGTTCACTTCCGAATCTCTTCACGGCTGCGTCTCTTGTGGTAAGACTCGTCTTGACAGTGAGTTGCTTGAGGGCGGTCAGGTTTGCAGTCTTCTCGATTTCACGTATTTGGTCTGGCGTGATCGCCTCATCACGATTGAGGTCAAGGTGCACCCTGTCCTCACTTATCTGAAATCCCATGTATCGGAGCTCTTTTACATTCAGAACTGATCTCGCAGCAGAGAAGATGATGTGCGCAGCAGTATGATGCTTCATGTTATTGTACCTTCTTGGCCAGTCGATCGCACCCTTGGCTGGCATTCCTTCGCCCTGCAGAGGCCGATCCAATATGTGTACCACTAGCTCGCCAAGGGGCTTTGTGTCCAAGACATCAAAACTGATTCCTTGAAGCTCCATTGTCCCTCGATCTCCTGGCTGTCCTCCGCCCTCAGGAAAGAAGACAGTCTTGTCAAGCGCAACATACGAGCGCTCTTCGATCGCGACCGACTTCAAAACCTGAGCTTCAAATTCTCGAAGATAAGAATCCTCGTGATAAAGAGCCTGAGTTCTAGGTAGACCGGTAAGCCGCGCCCCGAGTTCTGGAGGCAGTACGAAATCCTCCGACTTTGACAAGTTCTTTCATCATCAATGAGAGACTGTCTACTTGGGATAACTCTTTCTTGAATGTGACAGTTAGCAGGAATCCTCTCAGGCTTGTCATGGTTTATGAGGGAGCGAAGGCAGCAATGATGTGTTTGCGGAGACGCTCTTTGTGGGCTTCGAGGAACTCGCACTGCTGTCTGTGACTGCTTTCGTTGTGGGCCTCTCAGGCGCTCTCATGCCAGGGACTGTGTTCGTCGCTGTGGTGGTTCATGCCGCAAAGAGGGGCTGGATCGTTGGGCCTCTAATTGTTCTGGGGCATGTTATGCTTGAGACTGTCATGGGAATCGCGTTGGTTCTGGGACTGAGCACATTGATGGGGGTTCAAGCCGTGAGAACAGCGGTCGGACTCGTCGGAGGATTCTTTCTCTTGTGGATGAGCATCGATCTGATCAGGACGAGCAAGCGCGCCGGATTGTTCAGCGAAGCTAGTAGCAAGAGCTTAGGGATAGTCACATCTGCTCCGGTGTTATCTGGGCTTGTTGCCAGCTCGGTTAACCCATATTTCTACGTTTGGTGGGCGACGGTGGGAAATGTGTTCACAATGAAAGGCTTGGAGATAGCTGGATTGCTTGGTGTGACTGTGTTCCTCATTTCACACTGGATGTCAGATCTCTCATGGTACACCTTGGTCTCGTGGTCTGTCGGAAAGAGCAGAAGATACATGACAGATCGAGTGTACAGAGCTACTCTGGGAGTCTGCGGCCTATTTCTCTTCGTTTTGGGAGCAGTCTTTCTTTACGCCGCGATTAGCGGGACAATCTAAAGGTCACTGGTGCATCGAAAGAGTTCTGAATTGGGCCTTTGCCCTCTACAGAGTCAATTCCCCTTCAAGTACTGTAACGGCCTCCCCACCCACCTTAACCAGCGTCGGCACGCCTACTTCATGATGCACCGTCACCACAATTCTGCTTGACCGTTGAATCTCCAGGCCCTGTTCTATGATGAACGACGAAGGGCTTTGGGAACGAAGTATGTCGTGGCTGACTAGGTAGGCGCCCAAGGCGCCAGCTGCACTTCCTGTGGCTGGGTCTTCAAATACTCCGGCTGCTGGGGCGAAGAATCTCATGTGGATAGCCGCTTTGGGATCTACTGTCTCGCGGGTGAAGACGCAGCAACCCAACGCACTGAGCCTTTTCTCAATCTCTTTCAACTTCTCAAAGTCAGGTGAGAGGCTCTGGACTTGCTTCAGAGAACAGATAGGTATCATTATCTGGTCTACGCCTGTTGATGAGACTTGAACAGGCAGATTGGTAGACGTGATCTCGTCCACAGGAATCCCAAGCCCATTCGCGACGTTCTGAACATCATCCAGGACTTGACCTAGTCTCGGTTTGCCCTGTGTCATTGTGATAGCGCGTCTTCCGTTGGACGTTGTTTCGATTTCTATCGGAAGAACTCCTATGCCTACCTCTTGGCGGACGGTCGTGGTCTTCTGCTTCAATGCTATCCGGCCATCTTCGATCAAGGCATGAGCTGTTCCAATAGACGGGTGGCCAGCAAACGGTATCTCCCTCTCAGGAGTGAATATTCGGACCTTGTAGTTGGCTTCTGGGTCGGTTGGAGGGAGAACGAAGGTCGTCTCTGACAGATTCATCTCTTTCGCAATAGCCTGCATCTCTCCGGAGTTCAAACCTCTTCCATCGAGAAACACTGCAAGCGGATTTCCGGTAAGAGGACGACCCGTGAAGACATCCACCTGTTTCAAGCGATATCTCCGCATAGTTTGGTCTCCTAGATCTTGTCCATGGGTCTATGGCTGGAAAAGGCTTTTCGGCCTGTTCTCGGAATCGAATTTCTAAAGTCCGCTGCCAGAGAACGACGCGGACATGGAGTTCTCGACGACGAGATCAAAGAGCTCATCAGGAAGAAGATGAAGGAAAAGCTCGGTGAAGAGGAGTGACATGCTTCTCCAATAGCGGTGATTCCACGTGCCCTCGATAACAGGAATGATGAGTGCCATCTACCACATCGGAAGGCTGACGCTGACAGGGATCTGGGGGCTGGCGTATGCCCAGTGGAGAATCTGGAGAGCGAAGTATGTCTTCAGGAGGGAACTGTCGCGAAACGGCGTTCCAAAAGAATCAATCGGACTACTCGTTTCCAGCTACGCCGCCCAGAACAAGAAGTTGCTTGGTCCGCTAGTGAGTTTCGCTCATTCAGAAGATGGAGCAAGCGATGAGAACAGGTGTCGCCTTCAGAGCTTATACCCAATCTTCCTGAGAAACCTCTTTCTTTCCTCAACATCGTTTTGCGCTTCAATTCCTTTTGATTTCAGGCCATCAATAACTCCGAGTATTCCTCTTCCCTGCTCAGTTTCTGCCACAATTACCTCAACGGGGTTCGCCGTGGCACAGTGTATCGTGCAGACCTCAGGAACCATCTTCACTGCGTTCAGAACATTGATCGGATACGCATCTTTGAGGAGTATGATAAAACTGTGGCCTGCACCTAGGCTGAAAGCATTTTTCTTGGCGCACTCCTTCAGCTCAGAGTCGTTTCCTTCTACTCTTACCAGGCAGGGCCCCGAGCTTTCGCAGAAGCCTATTCCGAACTTTGCGTTGGGCACGGAGCCTACCATTGCCTCATGTAGGTCCTCAACTGACTTGATGAAGTGGGATGTTCCCAAGATTAGTTGCGTGTCTTTTGGAACATCTAGCTTGACGACTTTGAGTTCCAAATCTCCTCACAGAAATCATTCCACGCGAAGGTCTGTTAAGTCTTTCTGACTTGCCCTCCAGTCGCTCTTGAGGATTCACGGATCACGTTCAGATCTGCGAGGTGCCTTGCTAACCATACAGTTTCTCGAGAGATCTCATGTAATGCACCCTTGTTGACTACAAAGTGCCTTGGCTTCAATTCACAGCCAGTCTGCTGAATCGCTTGTTCAACCGCGAAATGTAGTTGGACACAATGCGGAGAACCATCCATTGTCAAAACCGCTATTCCTAGTGGTGATGCAACCTTGATTATCGTGGCAATTTTGAAACCCACCGTGTTCATGTGAACCTTCTCTAAGCAGACGGCAAGAGGCACCTTCCTTTGGACTAACTCATGGAAGATCCCTGGTGCTTCCACTTCAAGACAGGATCCGTGAATCAGAAGAGACGACTCTTTGAGGCGTGGGCTTCTGACGTTTGTCGAGAGAAGATCCATCGCTTTCACAGTATCATGTTTCAGCGTTCAAACAGAAAACATCTTCGCTGTGGAGTAAACTTATCAAATCAGGCCGGTCAACTATGAGTTCAGTACGTAAGGGTGCAGTGACTTGGCTGTCGTAGTGGTTCCGACTTACAATGAGGCGGAAAGCATCAAGATGCTGATAGATCGACTTGAATCTCTTAAGGAATACATTGCCCGGATCATCATCGTTGATGATGGTAGCGCTGATGGTACGGAATCCACAGTCCGATCATTGAACAGTGTCTATGGCAACATATCTGTGCTTCAGAGGGGCAGCAAACTAGGTTTCGGGAGCGCTATCCGTGACGGCCTTAAGGAGGCTCTGAAGGATGCTGGGACGAAACGCTTCTTGCAGATGGACGCAGATCTTAGCCATGACCCATCATATCTTCCTTCAATGTTCAAGGAAGATGCCGACATTGTAATAGGATCGAGATATGTTCCGGGAGGGGGAACCAAGGGTTGGGCATTCTTCCGTCGATTGGCAAGTAGAACCGCGGGTTGGTTGGCAAGTACCTTTCTTAGACTTCCTGCGAAGGATCCAACGGCCGGGTTCAAGATCTACAGTAGAGACGCGGCCAAACTTGTTGTCGAAGAGACGAAGGAGAACCGTGGCATGGGCGGCTTTGAAATCGAAACAATCTACGTTGCGAGAAAACATGGGCTGAAGGTTGCAGAAGTGCCCATAAGCTTTGTCAACAGAGAGAAGGGAACCAGCAAAGCTGGTTTTCACGAGATCTATATCGTCCTGAAATTCGTTCTGTTCCATCTATTCTAGTCCGATTCAGGCTTTCTTCTGATCAGATGATCCATACAACACAGCTGATTCGTGTTTCAAACGTGTCTATGATTCGTATACCGATGCGACTTTGCGCTTCCATCGTTCAAGTTCTTTCGGAGATGGATATTCTCGGTAGAGGGCTTTGATCTTCCGCATCTGACTGGCAGTCTTCTCCAGTCTCATCAGGAAGCCGGGCCGTCCCATTCCCTTGAGTGCTCTTTCTGCTTTGTCCTTGATGCTCAGGTGAAGGTCTCCTAGCATGCTTGTTCGGAGTATGTCCTCTTCCTTGACGAGTCTGTTCTTCAATCCAAAATTCAGATCGTCGTCAGATATGTTCTGGAGTAGCAGTCGCAAGATGTCAAGGCCGGCCTGTTTGCCTCCATAACGCTGCATGTACCTGACATTGTACTGCCAGAGCGATTCCTTACTTACGTTTCCTTCCTTCAAAGCTTCCAATGCTTTTTCGGCCGCTAGTCTTCCGCTAAGCATTGAAGGGCCGATTCCACCACCGTGAATCGGATTCACCAAGCATGCCGCGTCTCCTATCATCATTAGGCCATCAGAAACTAGAGAATCAATCGGTCGGCGGGTAGGCACGATTCCTCCTCCCCCTTCCTCCAGCTTCGAATCCTTGAAACGCGCCTGAGAGAGCACGTGCCTATACAGCTGTTCTTTCGGATTCAGGTGCTTTCCTGTCATCTGAACGCCGAGGCCCACATTGACCTTTCCATCGCCCTTGTCAAAGATCCAGTAGTATCCACCTGGGGCCACCACCGCCGTAAGATAGATCTCGCCGAGATCAGAACTCCAAGAGACATTCGACCGAATCTCTCTATACGCTACGATCATGTCTTCATTGTCGATACCTGACTCTATTCCAAATGTGGGAGGCAGCTTACTTCTGATCGCACCAGAGTATCCACTGGCATCCACAGTGATGGAGGCCGGGATCTCGACCTTCCCTCCGGAACCTGTCTGTTCAGCCTCAATGCCAACCACATACCCATCTCGGATCAAGGGAGCGACTGCTCTTGTCTGGTCGAGTAAGGTTGCTCCTGCGTCAAGCGCTTCTTTCAAGAGTCTCTGGCCAAACCTATGCCTGTTGATCACAAAGCCTGTCATACCCTCTCCCCGGACCGTGAGGCAAGTCTCCTGATCTGGCGGGAAGAGACGCATTCCATTCATCTCCTTCTCAAATTCTTCTCCAGAAGGGTAGTGGATCTTCAGGTTGTCGAAGTGGTGTTTTGCTATCGCGTCGCCGCACACCTTCTGTCCTATCAGGTTCTTGGACTTCATGTCTACAAGGCAGACTCTGAGGCCGCTCTTGGCTGCCATGGCTGCTGCTGTTGCCCCAGCGGTTCCTGCTCCAACGATGAGCAGATCTTGTTTCTCCAAGACACATCTGTTAGTAGTGATCGCTACTAATTAATATAAGCGTATCGCATAGGAAGAATGGAAACAAAGATGGAGAAGCTCGTAGACTCTCTAAGAACGCTAGGTCTCACAGAATACGAGGCCCGAGCCTACATATCGCTAACCCAACTGGGCCCATCGACACCCAGAGATGTTGCCCATCGAGCTAAGATCCCTTATCCAAGTGCATATGACGCGCTAAAGACGCTGGTGTCAAAGGGATGGGCTGAAACAGTAGCCTCAAGGCCGACAATATACAGCCCCAGGTCTCCGGACGCCATAGGACGAGAGACTATTGCAGGCCTACGCGAGGACTTCGCGCAACTGGAACGAATCCACAGAGATGCTGCGTCTAGGACTCCGAAGGTTCAGATGATCTACGCGGTCATGGGAAGAGACAGGGTCCTTCGAAAAATGCTTGAGATGCTTGATCGCGCCAAAGGGAGCGTGATGCTTGTTCTGCCTTGGAACCATGAAATCAACAGTCAAATCACGCGAAAGCTCCAAGATTTGGAAAAACGAAAGATTGAGATCCGATTGATCACTGACAGCGACGAGGCCGGATCGTTGATAAAGAAGGTTCGGCTACGAGGGCCGATCCTTGCGGTAGATCTTCTGGTCGATGAAAGCGAGGCTATGCTAGGCCTGATAGACTACTCAGCCTGCGGTTGGGTCGACAATCGGTTCGTGGCGGCGCACTTCAAGGAGTTTCTCAACCTCATGTGGGACAACTCTCAAGCCTTGCAGCTTCCACATTGAATCGGTTTGAAATGCCGTGAGGTCATATAGAAGGAACAAGTCGGTGCACAAAGTGAAAATCCCGGACCGAGGTGGAAGGACAAGCCGATCCCAGTCACTTTCTGCCATCTCTATCCTTTTTCTTTCGCAAAGAGCAGAGTCTCTCGAAAGTTTCGTGGCTAGGGAAAGGTGAGGTTCGGCTGCCTCAGGAGATACGGTGGCTTACTGATGTCATCTCCCCTGATGCAGTAGGCAATATGCCATTTCTCAGCGACATAGAGGTCTCCCGTGCGCCTTCCGCGTCGCTCTGCCTGCACTGCAAGGGGGGCCGTATGCTGTGTGGGAAGATCAGTTGTCCCCTAATCGCGAGAGCCCAAGCCCTAGCTCGCCTCGGTGAAAGCATCGATTCCGAGCATGTGGAGGGTTCCAGTCCTCCAAGCGTGTTTGTTGGGCGAATAGGTTATCCCAAGGTCTATCTGGGGCCGATGATTCCTCCTTTTCACGGCGACACCGAGATTCTGGACGTTCCTGAGAGATGGGTCGGCAAGTCGATTCAAGACATAATCGATTACCGGTTCTCACTGATTAGAGGCAAATCTCGATGCAATGTCTATGATGCAGGTCAAGGCGGGCCTCTTCTCGATACCCTGCAGGAACTGGCTATGGGAACACGCCCAGCTGATTCCGAGGCATCCTTTGATGGAAAGCCGAGGAAGATATTGACCTTGAGCGAGGAGACTCAACCCTTCGGGCCATCTGCCCTCCTGCGCTCATTCAAAACCTCCAGTGTGAGCGTGGATCAGCGGATTGAGGACGCCTACTACGACAGGGATCTGAAGGCAGCCGACGCAGTCTGCGAGCTATACGAGGATGGGGTACTCGTCTCCCAGATTCAGCGGGCATTCAGCGTTGGGATATTCGGTGTAGGAGCAAGACGTAAGCTAGTGCCCACTCGCTGGAGCATAACAGCGGTGGACAGCACCCTATCACTTCGATTCATTGACGAGATCAAACAATATGACACCATTGATGGCTATCGAGTCTACATGTTCAGAAACCTAGACAACATCTTCGTTGCCGTCCTCATGCCCGAGAACTGGAAATTCGAATGGATAGAGGCTTGGTTCCCCGGGACGACATGGAATCCAAGCGAGAACTCAGGTTCCGCTGTTCTGATGGGAGACTCCGAAGACTACTGGGGAAGAAGCACCTATGCAAGCGTAGGCGGCTGCTACTATTCCTGCAGGCTAGCCGTGTCCGAAGTCCTGAGGAGAGAGCGGAGGCAAGCCTCGGCTCTAGTCCTGAGAGAGATACATCCCGGATACATACTTCCAGTCGGTGTCTGGAATGTTAGGGAAAGTGTAAGGGCCGCCTTGAGGACCACACCTCGCACCTTTGACAACTTCAACTCCTCGCTTCAATTCGCCATGTCACAACTGACCATCCCACTCAAGAAATGGATGGCCTCAAGCACTCTCCTCAAGCAAGCGCTCTTTCAGCGAAGAATTACTGACTACAAGTGAAGGCCTTACATGGAATATGGGACCATGCTTTGCAGAACTGCCTTGTCGCCTAGCAGACTTCCCGGATTGAAGTATTCCCTGAACCCTTACTTCGGCTGCGAGCACGGCTGCTTGTACTGCTACGCCAGATCAGTCTTTCATGACGAAGAGATCGCTCAGACTTGGGGAACATTCGTGAAGGCCAAGAGCAACATCCCAGAAACGCTGGCAAGAGAATTGCGGCGCAAAGACAAGGGAACGATCGGCCTGAGCACAGTCACCGATCCATACCAGCCGGTTGAGTCTAGACTTCAGTTGACTCGAGCCTGTCTGCAGGTCCTCAAAAACTGTGGCTTCAAGGTCTCGATACAGACCAAATCGTCTCTTGTTCTCAGAGACATCGACCTGATCTCTGGACCAATGTTCGAGGTCGGAGTCACTATTACAACGATGAACCCTGAACTTGCTGGCAAAATGGAGCCCCGAGCATCCCCACCAGATGAGAGGCAACAGATCCTCGAAAGCTATCGTGAAAGGAAAGTTGAGACATGGATCTTCCTAGGGCCCATCATTCCCGATGTGAACGATCGCATCGAAGACATTGAGCAGATCGTCCGCGTGGCTAAAGCGACAAGCAGTAGGCTCCTTTTCGACAAGCTAAACCTCCGGCCGTGGGTGCTCCAGAGCTTGGCCCCATTTCTAGCCGAGGAAGCTCCAGAGTCACTAGAGAACTTGCCCGTGCTACTTAGCGGAAGATCTGGCTATTGGAATGAGATCTCGGCCAAAGTAGGGTCTCTCTGTCGAGACTTGGGCGTCAGATGCGAACCCGCCTTCTCCTTTGCTCAAAATGACCAGAAGCTGCGTCGTAGCCTTAACTGAGTAAGAGCGTAGCAGTCACACAGTCTCGGTGTCAATTTCCTTCAGAGGTGTTTTTGCTCTTTCGCCCAGTAGCTGAACTATGTCTGTCCCAGAATAGGTCCGGCCCCGAGTCCGGTGCTCTATAGTTCAAGAGTTTTGTCGAGATGTGAGAGGTTCTCTATTCCACCTTTTCTTATCACAACCGCGTCCTCAATTCTGACTCCTCCCAAGCCCGGCTTGTAGAGACCTGGCTCAACAGAAGTCACATGTCCATCTCTCAGGTTCTCATCGACAAGAACGGACAGGTTCGGCCTCTCTCCAATCGTTAACCCTATGCCATGTCCCAATGAATGTATGAAGCCTTGAGTCCGTGCCTCTTCATCTCCTTTCAGCAAGCTGCGTTGCGTCTTGTAGCCTCTCTTCTCAAACACATCGCAGACCATCTCAGTCACAACCTTTCCATTTGCTCCCTCGCGCAAATTGTCTAGAGCTGTCAGCTGGGCCTCCAACACGGCTTCGTACATCGACCGGATTTCCTGTGAAGGTTTTCCAACGACATATGTCCTCGTTGTGTCAAAGCAGTAGCCTCCAGGCTCTTGCGGAAATATGTCAAAGACAATTGGTTGTCCAGCTCGAATTGGGTCGGATTCCAATCCCCTGTAGTGTGGATCTGATGACATTGCTCCCGCCGCAAAAATGGTGTCTTCTATGTTGACAAGGTTCTCTTCAGAGATGAACTGTGCGATGTGTCTCTTGACCTCACCTGCTGTCAAAGGTTTACCTTGATGCAGGACGTCGCTGCCCTGAACGGTACTGTTCCTGAGTATTTCCAAAGCCCTCTCCACAACTCTCTCTGTTCTCTCGCCAACCTTTCTTATTCTGTCGACTTCGACAGAGTCCTTCGTCTCTCGCAAGGTGTCAATCAGTGTAGGACGTTTCTCTCCGACTATCTTGTGTCCTTTTCTTCGGAGCGATTCAATGAGCGCGATGAAGCTACTGACCTCAACCTTGCCATAGAAACCTATTCTGCCTCGTGTCTTGTGTCTTCTGAGTATCTTGTCATACAGAATGATCTGGCCGCGATATCTTCCATATTGCTGGACAATCTTTTCGTAACCGTACTCGGAGTAAGTCTCGATCCTTTGGAGTCTGCCTCTCTTTGCGCTTCCCACATCAATGTTGCTGACCACAAGTATTGGGTCATGCGATTTCACCTTGAGATAGATTCCTCCTCTCGGTACTCCTGCGCCTATGACATAGTAGAGTTCAGGATTTCCGAATGTTGAGTCGCCTGTGACGATGACCGCGTCTAGATCACGGCTCTTCATCTCTTTGTCCATATCTGAGAGCATTTCTTCGTCACTCTGACCAATCTAACATGAGTCAAGTATTCTTGCTATAAGATTTGCAGATTCAACGTTGCCTGGCCTCTGAAACTGTACGCTCGCTTCACACAAGTCAAGGGGGATGAGATTATGGTTGAAAAGTGTCACACTCGACTTTTCTAGTGTAACAGAGGAGAAATGATGGCATATTCAGGAAATGTAGATGTTCTCTCGCAAAGTTTAAGAGGGTTCTTTCGCCTTTTTGGCGCTGTTTCAGGAGTGATTATGTGAGCTTGAAGAGGCTCGGCAAGATTCTCCATCTATCAAAAAGCCGCAGCCTCATCGTCAAGCTGGCCTCGGAACCATCGATCAATGTTGGATCGAAGGTTCTCGACAGCAAGCTGAGAGAAATAGGAGTTATACGAGATGTCTTCGGCCCTGTGGCCTCTCCCTACGTCGCGATAAAGCCGATCTCTTCCGATCCAAATTCTCTTGTTGGAAAAATAGCCTACGTCGCGAACTAGGAGTTATGGTGAAATAGAGTGACCGATGATTCAGGGGCTAGTGCGCAATCGTCTAGCGTGCGTCCGAGGGTTCGGCTCTGTCCGGAATGCGGCGGCTCAAAGCTGATGCGAGACTACGACGCAGCCGAGATCGTGTGCGAAACCTGTGGATATGTGATTGCGGAGAAGCTCGTCGACTCAAGGCCTGAATGGAGAGCATTTGATGAGGAACAGAAGGCGAAGCGGACACGTGTCGGAGCACCATTAACCTTCACAATCCACGACAAAGGTCTCTCGACTGTCATTGATTGGAGGGACAAGCGGCCGTCAGGTAAGAGTCTCACGCCTGCGGAAAGGTTGGATCTCTACAAGCTCCGGAAATGGCAGAGACGTGTGCGCGTGTCTGACGCGACAGAAAGGAATTTGGCCGTAGCACTCTCAGAACTCAGTAAACTCTCATCAGGTCTCAATCTTCCGAAGAACATTCTTGAGACAGCGTCGGTTATCTACAGGAGAGCCATCAAGAAGAAACTGATTCGTGGACGATCAATCCACAACGTCACAGCAGCAGCGATATACATGTCATGCAGGCAATGTGGAGTCGCGAGGACGCTTGATGAAATCGCTGCGTCTTCCAGCCTTAACAAGAAGGATATTGGAAGAAGCTACAGATTTATGGTTCGGGAACTGGAAACCTTCGTTCCCCCTTCAACTTCTATGCACTACGCGGCTCGCTTCAGCAACAAACTCGGAATAAGTGGAAAAGCGGAGGCGATCGCTCTCAGGATTCTGAACATTGCGAAAGGCATGAAGCTGACCAGTGGGCGGGGCCCCACAGGAATAGCTGCTGCTTCAACATATGTCGCAACAGTTCTGACTAACGAAAGACGAACTCAGAGAGAGATCGCAGAAGTAGCTAACGTCACTGAAGTGACCATCAGAAACCGATACAAGGAACTTCTTGAGCGACTCTTCATAGAAGTCCCTCTGTGAGCGGCGTTTCCTGTCACAGTCGGTCTGAGGCCGCCCGAAGCGGTTCGCTGGCCAACAAAGCTAAGATCCAGAGGGAATGCCGTTTCAGATGTTGTGAGAATTCGAGTTGTGTTTTCGCCTATCTAGATAGTGTTATGCTGCCCTGTGCAGAGTTGAGTTGAAGTTGTGGCTGGGTGGTAATTGTTCTGTGCTGGACGCCTTCAAACTTGGTTGGTTTTCGGAGTGCTTTGATGGAGTTTCTTCGGCACACTTCACATATACGTAGATGCACGCGCCCAGGAAGTGGCTTGTTGCACCACTCACAGTGAGGGATCTTCATCTTGATGGGGTACCTCCTTGGCCATCTGTGACTGAACCTGTAAACTTTGTGCTTCCAATTTGGCGAAGAAGGTCGAGTTCTCCAAGCTTGCCCAAGAGATTTCTGATCTCAGTGAGTTGGGAGCGTATAATGAGCCTCTGTATGATTCTTGTGGCTTCGTCGAAAGTGTCACCCATTGATCTGGTGAGGCATTCTGTCATCTGCGAGAATTCTTCTTCTGTAGGTAACCATTTCCCGTCAAGGCTATTGAGTATGGGTTGAGCGAGGTTCTCTTTGAAAAGTAGGATCCCAAGTTGCACAGGTGTCAGGAATATGTCTTCGAATTCTTCTGGCAGCCCGTTCCACGGGCTGTCTGGCGTCGGCCTTGCGACTCGGGATTTTGCCTTTGGACGGGCATTAGTCGGTGTGGTTGAGAGCCGCATACCAATCTGCTCCGATCTGTCGGTTCTTCGCCTATGTGATATATCAATGTTCCTGTTTTGGAACATCGACGTACCCTGAAGAGAAGTGCGCATTCAAGTCATGGCACATTGTTAGCAAGGCTTTTCTTGGCCACCGCATTCCTGAGCCGCGTCGGAGCGTACTACAAACGAGAGTAAGAGAGCTGGCCGGACTGGGAACCTTCCAATTCCTGGCCATGAACAGACGGGGAGTATTCTATCCCTTCCTTTCCGTATACGCCTATCAACGGCTTGGCGCTAGTCTCGTACAGGTTGGGCTTCTCAGCGCACTTCCCATGCTGGCCAGTTCGATTACCCAGCCCTATTGGGGAAGGCTTTCGGACAAAACTGGAAAGAGGAAGCTGTTCATCATCCTAGGGGAAGCAATCGCTGGATTCGCGTATCTCCTCATGATGGGGCTCACCGAAGTCTGGTATCTGATCATGGGACTCACGGTTCTAGAGGGGTTCTGGTCGATGAGCAATGTGGCGTGGTCCGCACTGATCATAGATGTGGCGAAGCCTTCAGAGCGCGGCCGAGTCATGGGCTACCTCAACACGATCGGTGTTGGGGGGATGGCTTTCGGAGTCTTCGCCGCCGGAATCATGTATGACACGATGGGCTTCGCACTTAATTTCGTCATCTCAGCTGGAATGATGTTCGTGAGTGCGGCGGTAGTGTGGCTATGGATAGCTGACCGCAAGACGACAGACCAACCCTCCGTAGAGCCAATTGCTCAGGCAAAGGAAGAGACGGGCAATCTGCCAATGCTGAAGATGCTGATGTTGACCAACTCTCTCAGCATGTTTGGACTAAACGGCGTGAGACAACTCATGATGATCTACATGGGGAGTGGACTCAGCTTCTCAGGAACCCTGATCGGCACGATCTCTGCTATAGGAAGTCTCTCAAATCTGGTACTGGGGATTCCTATAGGATACCTCTCCGACAAAGTCGACAAGAAAAAGTTGTACATGGCCGCACTGGGGGTGAATAGCGCCGCGCCTGCCCTGCTTCTATATTCAGAGACGCCCCTCCACCTCACCTTGGTCTCCACCCTCGTAGGCATGTCTTGGCCATTATCAGAGACAACAGCGTTTCCTATGGCCGGGGAGTTTACACCCACAAGGGATAGAGGAAAATTCTTGGGGTATTTCAACGCGGTCAGATATCTGTTCGGTTTCGGCTTACCCCCTTTCCTCCTAGGAGGCTACGTGGCAGACTACCTGAAGAACGTGCATGTGGCAAGTGGCCTGTCGGAGACCGACGCATTGATCCTTTCATCCAAAGAATCGTTTCTCGTGGCCGTGATCATAGCCTTGGCCGGCCTCCTTCTTTGGCTTCCTGCTCTAAGAAAAGCCAAGCAACGATCTGCTCGTACAGAGACCTAACGTCTTTGGAGCATCAAGTCACCCACTACTATCTTCAAGATTTGGTCCTGTTCCACGGCATGTGCGAATGATTTCCCCAAAGCCCGCGCGACAGACACAACAGAAATGTACAACGCACCGCTGCCCACTTGAGTGGCAGGCGCATTGATTGAGCTGAAGAAGGTCAAGGTGTGGCAGAAGGGCCATAGAGAGTGCGTAGCTCTTCAGATCTCGAAAGCCATCTCAACCATTCGTAACAGTTGCATAGTTAATCGTGAGAATGGTTATTGAGGGCCCTCTTCCACTGACAACTTGCATATTGCTGCGCCTATCACTACGAGTATGCATCCCGCCCACAGGTTCCATCCTGCGGTGACTCCGAGATACGCCGTTGCTATGAATGTTGAGAGCAAGGGAGTGAAGTATGAGAGGGAGGCAACAAGTATGATTCTGCCTCTCCGCATCGCCTCGTCCCAAAACGTGTACCCAAGCATAGCAGGAAAGATCCCCATGTACAAGAGTTCCAACAGCGATCGGGACGTCCAGTGAGACTGTTCCGGGAAGAACATTCGCAGGCCTGCGAGCACAAGTCCTGCAGAAAGGAGGAAGAGCGGTACTCCACCTCCCTCGACGTCTTCTGCCCACCTACGACTGAGGTTCGAGTATAGCGCCCATGAGACTCCTGCTACGAGAGCGAGCGCGTAGGGAACCAAGCTCACAGATAGACTCCTTGGTTCCTGCCAAGAGAACACACCGTTCTGAGCTGTCGCAAGAAAGATGCCGGCAAATCCTGCGAGGACACCCAGAACCACCGATGCACGAGCCCTTCTCTTGAGGATCGGAACAGCAAAAACCAATGTCAGTCCGGGCCAAAGATAGTTGATCAATCCTACCTCAAGCACTTGTTGCCGGCCTGAAGCAAACCCTATCGCAACGTAGAGACTCACCATGTAAATAACGAAGAGTGCTCCGCATCCGGCCAGATACGCGACTGGAAGGTGTCTGACTCTCTGCAGGCCACGTGACACAATTGCCAAACGTATGCAGGCCAAGACGCCGCCCAACATAAATATCGCAGCGCCCGCTGTCAACGGGCCAAGCGCTTCCGAAAGGCTTCTTGAGAAAGCTATTGTTGAACTCCAAAGCAGAATCGCGAATACTCCTAGGACAGTGCCGTGCGACTGCGATCGGCCGTTCTTTCTCACGCAGGTTTGCTCCTCACCATGACTCGTTGATGACTAGAACAACTGTCTTGTTGTCATAGAATATTAGTCTCAGTACTTTTGAGTCGACGTATCTGAAGATGAAGTCTACGGCCGGCCGTGTTTTGAACCGTCGTCGTCAGTAATTTTGTGTATGCACACCAGCGGCGACACGGACCTTATTACCCCCGGCATCATGAATTGAACTTGATAGACGATGAATCTTTTGGTGAGTGCGCGCCCATGAACGACGTGCATGACACAGTGAATGTGGCAATAATCGGCGACTATGATCCAAAAAATCAACGCCATGAGGCAACGATCAATGCTCTCCACCATGCCGCGGAACGCTTGTCAATACCCATTCAGATCGAATGGACTCCCACGGATTCACTTGTGAAGCAGGCATCCGATAAGCTTGGAGCATTTGATGCACTTTGGTGTGCCCCTGGAAGTCCATATCGAAGTTTTGAAGGAGCACTCAGAGGAATCCAGTTCGCAAGGGTGTACGACCGGCCCTTGCTCGGAACTTGCGGTGGGTTCCAGCACATGGTGATCGAATACGCACGCAACGTATTGGGATTCCAAGATGCCGAGCACGCTGAATACAATCCAGAGGGCTCCAGACTTTTCGTAACACGTCTGGCCTGTTCGCCATTCGGTCAGACGATGATGGTTAAACTAGACCCTGAATCGTTTGTCTACAAAATCTATCGAAAATCTGTTATTGCAGAAACTTACTACTGTAATTTCGGCCTCAATCCCGCCTACAAGGATCTGATTGATAGTCGTGGCTTCCACGTTGCTGGGGTCGATGAACAGGGAGAGGCACGAATCCTCGAACTTGCCAGCAATCGATTCTTTGTCGCCACGCTGTTCGTACCGCAACTATCTTCTTCGATAGACAAACCCCATCCGCTGATCGTTTCTTTCTTGGAAACCGCATTGATCTCCAAAGAATCAGATTTAGCCGAACCAAGAATCAGATCTAGGGCTTGATTCCAAAAAGGACTGGATCGCGCGCTCTTCTAACCCGTGCGTTATCGCAGGTCAGTATCTCGTCAATAACCGTGTCCAGAAGTTCGTCTCTTCCTCTTATTTCCACAAGGCACCAGCCTGCAGCTTTGGCTCGATTTCCGCCAACCTTGCCAGAGATCTCTACGTTGTACTTCTCGGTTATCTGGCAGACCCATAGTTCGGGCATCTTCACGGATAGTGTAGCTCGAATCAAAACCGTCACTTCAACGGGGGTATCAGCGGCACAGGCAATATGCTTTGTGAGAGATATGGTCTTGTTCCTAACATGTAAGGGAATAGACTTTACCGAATCGGTGACCATAGCCTAGTCTGAAGGTGAAACCGTTGACGACGAGTAAGATCGAGAGAACGGATGCGGTTGACAAGCCTTATCGTGATGAAAGAATGCCCTTGATTTCCAGAATGACGATGGCCGTGGCGCGGCTCCCGTTGATGAACGCTTATTAGCCAGGCGACATCGTCAGCCGTATCTCAAGGCGACATTGTCATGAGTATCGAAAACGGGCACGATCGATCTGCTTTGTCTTCCCGGCTTCGTACTCAGCCCTGCCGCTAGTGTCTCTTGTAAGCGGGATTGGTGGAGGTGAGGTTTTGTGGAGTATCTTTACGAGTCAATGGACGACCTATTCCGACGCCTACGGAGTTCTCCGCAAGGCCTCAGCTCCGAAGAAGCGAGGAACCGACTGGAAAGATACGGCAGGAACGAACTGGCTGAGCGCGGAAGAAGCTCTTTAGTGAAGAGGTTTCTCGCGCAGTTCGCGGAACCGTTCGGTGTTCTTTTGCTGGCGGCTAGTCTGCTGGCCGCGTTCGCCGAGATGTATTCTCTCAGTCTCACCGTTGTTGCGGTTGTGTTTGTGAATGGTGCGTTGGGCTTTGTTCAGGAGTGGCGTGCGGAGAAGGCCGTGGAGGCGTTGAGGCGTTGGGTTCCGCAGTACACTAAGGCCATGAGAGACGGTGCGCTGCAGAGGATTCCTGTTGAAGAGATGGTGCCCGGGGATGTGATCCTTCTAGAGGAGGGAGACCGTGTTCCGGCGGACAGTAGGCTTTTCGAAGCGTTTGAGCTTTGGACGAACAATGTTCCATTGACTGGGGAGTCGCAGCCTCAAGCTAGAAGTGTTGATGTGCCTCCGAAGGGGGCAGGGTCTGAGCTGGAAGCTTCTAACATGGTTTTCATGAGTACAAGCGTAGCGCGAGGAATGGGTAGGGCTGTAGTCACAAGGACGGGTATGAGTACAAGGTTTGGAAGAATAGCAGATCTGACTCAGGAAATAGAGCCCCCTGCGAGTCCGCTTCAGAAGGAGATCGCGCACTTGGCGAAGCTGGACTTCGCGGCCACAATTGGGGTCGGCATGTTCTTCTTCGTGATAGGTTCGCTGTTTCTGAACTTGGCTTTTCACGAAGCTGTCCTCTTCATGATCGGTGTCATGGTGGCATGCGTCCCCGAAGGGCTCCAGGTAACCGTTTCCACATCGCTGGCGCTAAGCGTACTCAGAATGTCGAAGCAACAGGTGCTTGTGAAGCGACTCTCCGCTGTCCAGACGCTCGGAAGTACAACTGTAATCTGCACAGACAAAACCGGCACGATCACCAAGGGAGAGATGACTGCCAAGAGAATATGGATGCCAGGTCTAGAAGTCGAGGTGACGGGCATCGGGTATGAGCCGATCGGAGGATTCACGGTCAACGGTGTAGCTCCGGGAAGAGGAGAGAACGCGAGAATTGACAGACTTGTGGAGGCAGGAGCTCTCTGCAACAATTCGAGGCTCGTTCCTCCATCTGATGAGAGAAAGCTTTGGGAGGCGGTAGGAGATCCCACGGACGCAGCGCTTCTTGTTCTGGCATTGAAGCAGGACATCAACCTTGAACGATTGAGCACTGCGAAGCGAAGAGTATCGCTGCTTCCTTTCGATTCAAATCGCAAGAGAATGTCGTCGATACACACTTGTGAAGGTGACGTGGTGGCGTATGTGAAAGGGGCACCTAGAAGCATGCTCTCAGTCTCTAGTTGGCTGGAGACTGCGAACGAAACGAGGGAGATGTCAGCAGATGATCTTGCGGAGATAGGGAGTCAGATACGGAAATCGGGCGATCAAGGGCTGCGCGTGATCGCCATAGCATACCGGAGAATCGAGAGTATCGACAAGGAATTCCGTTCTGAGAGTGTTGAGAAGGATCTTGTTTTCCTCGGCCTTGTAGGATTGCAGGATCCACCTCGCCCGGAGGTGCAGGAAGCCGTTCAGACTGCGAAACGCGCCGGGATAAGAATCATAATGTTGACGGGGGATTACGGCCCGACCGCGAGATCGGTCGCTCTTCAAGTCGGAATTGTCGATTCCCCGAACTGCTTGGTGACTAGGGGTGTTGACATTGAGAAGATGGGTGATTCGGAGCTGGCATCACAGCTGCAGAGAAGGGATGTAGTATTCGCACGGGTCGCTCCTGAACATAAGCTGAGAATCGTTAGGCTGCTCAAGTCGCTTGGAGAAGTGGTTGCCGTTACGGGGGATGGCGCCAATGATGCTCCCTCTCTCAAAGAGGCAGATATCGGGGTGGCCATGGGGGTCAGCGGCACCGATGTGGCAAAGGAATCCTCGGACATGGTCTTGCTTGACGACAGCTTCGCCTCCATCGTTAAGGCTGTTGAAAGCGGCAGAGCGATCTTCGACAACATCCGAAGATTTATCGTGTATGTTTTCGCGCACAACTGGGCTGAACTGAGCGCATACATCCTATACGTCCTGCTTAGAATTCCGCTTCCTCTACTCGCAGTTCAAGTACTCGCCATAGACCTAGGCATAGAAGTCCTTCCCTCACTGGCGCTAGGGCTTGAGCCCCCCGAACCAGGCACGATGACTCGCCCTCCAATAAGCAGAAGGGAACGCCTATTCAACATCTCCACGCTTCTAAAGTCCCTCTGTCTCGGAGCCTTCGTATCCCTAGCAGCCATGGTAGGCTGTCTCACAACCTGGACCACAGGAGGATGGACATGGGGTCTGCAACTGGCCCCCGCTGATCCTCTATATGCCAAGGGCACCACGATGACCTTTGCCGGCATAGTCATCGCCCAGATAGGCTCCGTACTCCTCCTGCGAGCAAACCGTTCATCAACCCCTATGACACATCAGCGCCGCAGCAGCAGATGGATCATTCTAGGAATCATGGGTCAGGTAACAGGCACAATGGCAATAGTCTACATTCCAATTCTCCAACAGATCTTTGGAACGATGGCAATCAGCCCGTCCAATCTAGCTCTCCTATTCTCCTTTCCTCTAGCTGCTGTCGCAACAGGCGAAGCATTGAAAACCTACGCAAAGAAAAGATCTAAGACGCATACCCTACACACAGTACAACCCAAACCCAAACCACAGAAAACAGAGAGCAAACCCTAACCAAAAAATAAACCACCCGAATTCAGCGATTAGACCAGGCTGAACTACCGGCCCTGACTATGCTCAAGGACAAGGTAGAAAGAAAAGAGCCGTTGGCGCAACATGTCAGTTGACGCACATACAGCTCACAATGAAATCATGAAGCGCACTAATCGTCATCGCTCAAACTAATACCTGACCGGATGCCCCTGACATACCAATGCCAAATATGTGATTCTCCGGTGCGCAATCTGATGACCCTAGGTTTAAATCAAGCAGGTCTCTCAGCTGATGATATGATATTCGATACGTCCTTTGTAAGCAGCAGCGGTTCTCCGTCCGAGATTTGTCGTCTCGCGGTCAGAGCTGAAAAGCTTGGATTCAACGCTGTCTGGATGGCGCACGATCTACTGTGGGATAATGCCTGGGTGATCTGCGGAGCGGTGGCAAATTCAACGTCAAGAATCGGAGTTGGACCAGGCATAGTTAATCCCTACAGCTGTAGCTTACCCGAGATAGCCATGGCTGCTGGCTCCCTTGACAACTTGTCAAACGGGAGATGCGTATTGGGCGTGGGCCCTGGCGCTAAACGTCTCCTCCTGGATGGCAACATAGAACAGACTCAAGTCATGAGAAAACTTGAGCAGACAATTGACTACCTCAAGAAAACGCTGAAACCCAACTCGGAAATTCTAAGGATAAATCTGAACCGAACGGTTCCTCTCCACGTAGGCTGCCAATCACCCAGACTTTTGGAGCACATCGGACGGTGGGGAGTGGGAGCGTTACCTCTTCTCACGCCACCGTCCTACGCGTCGAAGGCATTTGCCTCTATGAAAAAGGGAGCTGAGGAGGCAGGCATGGAACTCAGACGGCAGGAGCTGGTCGCTTCGATATTTGTTTCGCTGGCGAGAGACGAGAATGATGCCGCGAGAACCTTCGCAGATTTCATAACCTCTATCCTCAAACATCTTTCACCGTATCAGCTAGAAGAGCTTCGAATATCGGCCAACGAGGTGTCTGAAATAGTCGGACGGTATCCGGAGGAGGGGTGGGAGATGCTCCCATCAAAGATCTTTCAATTAGGCGCGGTCGGCGTCGAGAATTGCATCAAAGCCCTAGACGAGGTGGCTCATGCTGGCTTCACTAGGGCCAAGATCGGTTCTCCCCTCGGCCCAGAGAAAGAGGTAGCAATGGAGATATTTGCGAAAGATGTTGCGCAGCATTTCGCCACGAGCATTTAGCTTTAACGGCCATTTCCTCCCTCTGAAGAACTCTGTGTCAGACACCAATTAGTCAGCGGAACGTGGACGATTGCTATGATCCACCTTCATGCCGAGGGGATCCAATGTCCCGACAGCAGAGGCGGATCATCTCAAGAAGAGTCGGTCAAGTATGCTTTAGGGAGAAGTTTCTTCAAGGAGCTGGGACTGAGCATGGCGCCCTCATTGCAATTTAGCGTGAAAGCCAGGTTATCTTGCCTGTTGACCCGTCAAAGGTACCTATCAGTTCAAATTTGTAGACTGGTGATACTCTGTAGATTCCGAAGTAGGCTATGGCTTGGTCGCCGTTTGGATCTAGGCAGGTTTGGACGGTGACTCCTATGAATCGACTGGCAACCGTCGGAAGGACCTGTGCTATGGCTTTGCCGTCGTACTTCCCTGCGACTAGAATAGACCATGCGGCGATGTATGTGGCGTCGTATGCACCGTCAGAATATGGAAGTGGCTCTCTACCATATTTCTGCTTGAAGGCTTTTGAGAAGCTTGGTGTGAGCGGATTCCCTGGGGTATAGAAAGAGGTTACTGTGAATTTGACTGTCGCCAAGAAGTCCCCACTTTCCTTCGATGTTTCTGGCGGCAAGAGCTTGTATGATTTCAGATTCTCTATTCCGAACCAGCCCACGCTTCTCAGCACCGCACTTGCTTGGGCGTGCGGAAGCCACTTCAAAGCTTCTCCCTCCCAAGCCACGAAAAGGACCGCTGTTTTTCCTGTCTTCTGCGTGTCCGATACTAGTGATATCAGCTTTGAAACCTCACCTGAGTAGTCCGCTTGATCTGGCGCGAACTTTAGAGGGATGCATTTGCCGCCGATTTCTGTGAATCTCTTGCTGAAGATTTCCCATATGCCAACACCAAAGGTGTCGTCTCTATAGGCAACGACAACATTCTGATATCCTTCCACGGAGACCGCCTGTGCGAGCGCTAGGCCCTGATAGCTATCCGGTGGATCCACAACTCTGAAGATAAAGTCGCCAGGAATGGCTGCCGTGAGCCCTGTAGACGCAGGGCATAGCAACACGATGCTGTTTGCGTCTGAGAAGTCTTTGGCGCCGAGAACTTCCGAAGTCGTTAGCGGACCCACTATTATTTGCACACGTTTTGTCTCATAGAGGGTTCGGACTGCCTTCGCTGCTCCAAGCGCTGTTGTTTCAGTATCGGCGGATGCTATTTCGAAGGTTACTGCAGAACCGGACTTTCCGATCAAGGCGTTGATTTCCTCTATGGCAAGGACTACCGAGTCCCTGAAATCTTTGCCATAGCTCGCGAGTGGTCCGCTGTATGGGAGCGCTACACCTATCACGTATGTTGTCTTCTGTGGCGTGGCTGTCACGGTGACTGTTTTCGGAGGGCTTACTGGAGCCGTGTTGGTGCCATAGTAGTAACCTGTGCCGAAGCCTAGAAGGAGGAGGGATATCGTTATCACTGCAGAGGTCTGAATGCCTATCTTTCTTGGGTTCTTTTCGGATGACATGTGTCTTCGCTTACCTCGTTGGGATCACTAGAGAACATGTATGCTCTATTTGAAGCTTGCGAGTACACAAAAGTACATATACCGAGAATGCAGTTGATGATCTGCGACCGTCCATATCAAGATGATGCGCCTTGGTCATGTGGGTCATCGACTCTCTGGTGAGATCGGTTCTGATAGGTAGCCTCTATACTCTGATGGCTCTAGGTCTGACCATGACGATTGCTGTTGTTAGACTGCCTAACTTTGCTCATGCGGAGTTGATCACGGTAGGTGCCTACGTGGCCGTTCTATCAAGTTATCTCCATGGCGATGTGCCTTTGGCTATTGCGTTGTCGTTCGTTGCAACGGCTATTGTAGCCTTCGTCTGCCATCGGGCGGTCTATCGACCCATGAGAAGAAAAGGCGCAACGATGTATACGATGGTCTTGGCTTCATTTGCCTTGGGCTTAACCATCAGATACATACTCCTTGTTTGGGCTGGACCTGCAGAGATGCTGCAGATCAAGCCCAAGATACCTCTAACTGTCTTGTTCACGATAGGTGAAACCCCGGTGCTAAGCGTATTCGTTTGGTCCTTGCCCACAGCGATTGTTCTGGTCCTCGTTCTTCACTTCCTACTGCATCGAACAAAGACTGGGAAGATGATGAGAGCGGTGGCAGATAACCTCACCCTATCTCTGGTGACCGGTATAGATTTGGAAAGGATTCATGATTTCTCATGGATCATAGCTGGAGGAATGGCGGGGATAGCTGGTTCTCTATGGGCAATTCTCTATTACGCCACGCCCTACGTGGGGTGGACAGCCCTGCTGTCTGTATTCGCGGCCGTTGTCCTCGGTGGCTTGACGAGCTTCACAGGTGCGATTGCAGGTGGATTTGTCGTCGGTCTCTCAGAGAACTTGTTGATGGAGATACTGAACAGGTTCATTGGTCTAGAGTTCACGTATAAACCGCTCATTTCCTTCGCCATTATAGTCATAGTACTCATGGTGAGGCCTGTTGGCCTGATAGGTCTGTTACCTACAAGAGTGATTCGTACAACGGTGAAACACGATAGTCGAGATGACATGACTTGATGACCCCCATCACTTCGCTAGTCACAACCTTCGCCAGCTTCTTCGGCATCTACATGATACTTTCCGTCAGTCTGAATCTTGAGTACGGTTACGGTGGGCAACCCAACTTCGGGAAGGTTGCCTTCTTTGGCATAGGAGCATTTGTTGCTGGGGTGATGGCTTCAAGAGTTCTGCCTTTGATTGCTGGGGTGACGGTCATAGATCCTCTAGGTCCTCAAGGTGTTGAGGTGAGGATCGCCATATCCTCCACACGCCCCATCGAAACGATAGTCACTTTCGTCCTAGCCTTGATCCTCGCTACGATTGTAGGAGGATTCTTCGGCTACCTCCTCTCTTATCCTGCTCTGCGTATCCGAGAGGAATGGTTTCTCGCCATGGTGCTCCTTGTTTCTGGCGAGATCGTCAGAATCATTGTTCGAAGTTACCCCCCGATAGTGGGCGGATATCAAGGCTTGGCAGGGGTTTCGAACCCCTTCAGATGGATTGGCGATGCCACTAAAGCGAGCCTGGCGTACGCAGCGCTGATTCTCGCGATTGCCCTAGGAGTCTACTTACTTGTGGATAGGTCTGTGAATTCGCCCTTTGGCAGGCTGCTAAAATCAGTCAGGGATGACCCCGTTGCGTCGATGAGCTTGGGGAAGAATGTTCAGCTTGTCAGGGCTCAGGTTCTGGTTTTTGGCTCAGGTCTGGCGGCATTGGCCGGCGCGCTCTATGCCCACTATATCGGCTTCATCACCCCAGACGATTTCATTCCAATCAGAACCTTTGACATCTGGGTTATGATGGTTCTCGGAGGAATGGGAAACAACACGGGGGCCGTCGTGGGCGCTGCCGTCATGACAATAATAGACAGGGCGACAGCGATGTTGGCCGTCGAATGCGGAACCTTCAGCACGCTCATCGAGTTCAACTACGTAAGGTATGTCTTGGTAGGGATCCTGATGCTCATGATACTAATGCATCGACAGAAAGGTCTGCTGCCCGAAGAGCCTGTGAAGACACCTGCGTACGAGGTGATGAAGAATTAGCGACATTCTCAGGTTGATGCATGTCACGAAGAGCTTCGAGAGTCTAAGAGCAGTAAATGGAGTATCTCTCGAAGTCAAGGAAGGTTCTCTTACCGGCCTCATCGGCCCAAATGGGAGCGGTAAATCAACTCTCTTCAACATCGTCTCCGGCATCGAAAAGGCCGACTCAGGAAAGATTTTCTTCCGGGGAGAGCGCATAGATGGCCTTTCGCCGCACAAGATATTCGGCAGAGGTCTCGTGAAGAGCTTTCAAGATTCAAGACTTTTCGTCGGTATGACCGTCCTAGACAACGTTATGATTCCGGCCAAGAACCAGCTTGGCGAGAAGCTCTACAACGCACCTGTCCGATCTACATGGACAGAACAAGAAATAGGCCTCGCAAAGAAAGCGGGAAAAGTCCTGAACAGCCTAACGATGAAAGGCCTCTTCAAACAATCTGCAACCGAAATCTCAGGCGGACAGATGAAACTCCTGGATGTGGGGAGAACATTGATGGGGGAGCCTAGAATGCTTCTGCTTGACGAGCCAACAGCTGGAGTAGCACCGATCCTAGCCCGAGAAATATTCCAAAGGATACTACGTATGAGTAAGGAATTGGGACTGACTTGCTTCATAATAGAACATCGATTGGAGATACTGTTCGAGTACGCGGACTACATCTATGTCATGCATCGAGGAAGGATACTGACTGAAGGAAATCCAAGCGAGATTCTCGAAAGTGACACAGTGGCCGAAATCTATCTTGGAGCCTGATGAAAGATGAAACGCATGATATTGGAAACAAGCAGGCTGACCGCTGGCTATGGCAAGCTGATGGTCCTTCAAGAAGTCTCTTTCGCGGTGAAACATAAAGAGATAGTTGCTCTAATAGGGCCGAATGGAAGCGGAAAGAGTACACTCATCAAGTCCGTCTGTGGCTTGACGACGATCTTTGACGGTAACATATTCTATGAAGGGGAGGAGATTACTGGAACCAGGCCTGACAAGATGGCGCACATCGGGATAGGCTACGTGCCACAGATGAGTAACGTCTTCTCCACTTTGACCGTTGAAGAGAACTTAGAGATGGGGGCCGTCCCGAGGAAAGACCGCGAAGAGATCAAAGAGAACATAAACCGCACCTTCAGCCTCTTCCCTGTTCTTGAGGATAGGAGACGGCAGAGGGCCGGCACTCTGAGCGGGGGCGAACGTCAGATGCTGGCAATGGCGAGGGCGTTGATGGGGAGACCGAGAGTTCTACTGCTGGATGAGCCCACATCTTCCCTTGCTCCGAGCTTGGCTGAGCAAGTGTTCGAGAAGATTCTGGAGATACGTAATGAAGGGGTAGCTCTGGTTATCGTGGAGCAGAATGCAAGAAGAACCCTGCGAATCTCGGACAGGGGATGTGTCCTTGTTCAAGGTAGAAAAGTCTACGAGGGCACCCCCAGCGAAATTCTCAACAACGAGGAAATTATCAAGATCTATCTGGGAGTTGCGACCCATTCGAAGCCTAGGATCACAGAAGACAAGCGGCCGATCCAAACTTTCACATCGAACGGTCCTGAGAAGACGGGCTGAAACACTGTACAAGGGCCGGTTTAGCCCCACGTTTAACATAGAGATTGAATAGTCAGACGCCCGCAGGGGAAAAGCAAATTGCGCTTTGCAATTAGGTTCAACAGCGACCAGGGGCCTGCTGACGAGATAGTCAAGTTGGCCATCATGGCAGAGAAGTCTGGGTTTGACTGTGTTTGGTATTGTCACGATCTGTTCAAGCGTCATGCCTGGGTTGTCCTATCAGCGATAGCAGCTAATACTAGCCGAATACGAATCGGTCCAGCCATAGTGAATCCTTACACCGCGAATCCCGCTGAGATTGCAATGGCGATAGCTACACTCGACGAGCTCTCGGCTGGCAGAGCAGTCCTAGGAATCGGCGCTGGCGCTCGAGAGTTTCTCAGTTGGATAGGCCTCGAGACTAGGTATCCGCTAACTGGAACTAGGGAGGCGGTTCAGATATTGAGGAACCTGATTGCGGGCAGGTGCACCGAATTTGAAGGTAAGGAGTTTCGCCATTGGACACAAGAAGCGTATATGAGGTTCAAGCCGACGAGGAAACGGATCCCAATATACATCGGAGCTCACGGGTTCAAGATGCTGGAACTCATCGGAGAGACCGGTGATGGTGGGCTGCCTTCTCTCTTTCCACCAGAATTCGCAACTCGAGCTGTGGAAAGCATAGGCAGAGGCGCCCGAAGTGCGCATCGAGACATACATGAAATAGATATCTCTGGATGTATCTGGTTCTGCTTATCGGACGGAACAGGTGCGGCTATGGAAGCGCTGCGAGGGTTGATCGCATACTACGGCCCTCACTTAGCCCCTGTCATGATTAGAGAGATCGGTTTGCACCCTGCTGATTTTGATCCAATCAGAAATGCTACAAAGAGGGGAGATCTTCAAACAGCTAGGAGGCTTGTCACTGAAAGAATGATGAGGCTCGCTATATTCGGATCGGCGGAGGAGTGTATTCGGAGACTCGAAGAACTCGATAGGAGGGGCGTCACCCAAGTGAACATAGGGCCTCCTCTCGGCCCAAGACCTGAGGAAGCCATAAGAGCGATTGGCAGCAAGATCATCCCGTGTTTCTCACACAATGAGTAACAAATGAGAGACCGATGCACTAGCCAGGCTTCTGATGGGAATCTCTTGGTGAAGCAACTTATCCCCTGGCTGACCCTGCCATACATGAATCGATATGAACGGGTAGCAAGTCTTTGTACCACACCGGTGAGGGAAGGCGATTGAGCCAACGCATAAGTGCTGATCTCTGTGGGCTAGATGTGCGCAGGAGTAGATCCAACACACCATGATTGGCCTGATGAAGATGTGGGATTCAATCTGCGAACGGCTGAAACATCATCCTGAGCGTCTCGCTGTAGCAAGAGTACTCGTTGAAAACGGGCTAAGCGTTAGAAACGGGAAAATCTTCTGCAATGAGATCGAGATCCCGACCATAAGAATCGCATGGGTGGCGAAGGTCGACAGGCGCACGGTTGTCGAAACCCTGAGGACGATTGCAGCTGATCCTCGATTGAGAGAGCTGTTCGGACAGATAAGGTCGGCGGGTCTCTCATTGAGGGAGATAGCCAAGCATTTGAAACTAGGCGTTGTAGAAATAACTCCAGACGATCCAAGAACCGTTGGCATACTCGCCGGTGCTTCCTCGGTCATTGCTGCTGCAGGGATCAGCATACGCCAGGCCCTTGTGGACGATCCTGAACTCAATCCTGCACCCAAACTTACACTGGTAACCGAGAGGCGAATTCCGGGAGATCTGATAGCGGAAATCCTAAAGGTGAAAGGCGTAGGAAAAGTTTCGGTCTACTGAAGATCCAAGATCTCCTGCCTGTTTGCGTCAAAGTATTGTTCTGCATGGCTTAGTGAACGACGCGCGCGAGTAATAGACGCGCCTTCGTTTGCTCGTCTTAGCACACGCTTTTGGTCATCTTGTGAAGTCTCTCTTATCGACGCGGAGATCCAAGCTTTTCAGATAGGATGGTGCGTTGTTTGATGATCCGGCCAACGTGAAGAGGCCGTCAATGTGGATCTTGAAGTGGGCATCTTTAGTCGCCGCCGAGTAGATCACCAGTATTTCTCCCGGTCTGCCGTTGAGGCTCTTGTCATGGCTTAGTCTTATGTTCTTGTCTCTCTTTGAAAACCATGATTCAATCTCCTGCCTCATGACTTTCTCGACAGAATCGAAAGGTATTCCCTTATGTTCTTGCTCAAAACGCCCGGTCAGAGCCTTTCGACACTCCTTGGTCACAGAAGACAGATAAACGAACGTCTTCTCCACCAGTCTATCGCTGGACTTTGTGTCGGTCAAACAGATAACCTTCCCTCACGTATGTGTAGATGTACTATTACCTACTGTAAATTCCTTTCGCGCCGGCCCGGTCGTGCCGCGCACGCCGAAAATGAACTGCCAAGACTTTGCGCACAGTGCGCGCTCATTATCGGTTAAGACTTATGCCCAAATCTCTCGCAGCGCGTCTGCAAAGCCAGGTTTGCATCGACACATCATGTCTATCCAGCAGAGTATTCTAGGAAAGAGTGGCTTCAGGGGATTCCTTCCCCAACAATCGTCGTCGTTCGTTTCGTTACAAGAGTGTGTGTGCCACTGATGGTGCGGCCGTCAGAATCTGAACCGACAGGAACAGTGAATCTGTGTGTGCGCACCAAGCAACGTACCCATAATCGGCAAAACAACAACAATGAGCGGGAAACTTTAACTCAACATCCATGGAACCGTTTGCGATGATGTGGTTCAAATGACTTATTACGCGCAGAGCAGTGGAACGAGGACTATTGCATTGTTGGTTTGTTTGGCTAGTGTGGTGGCGGTTACCCGGGTCGTGTTGGCTGGTGGTCCACCCAATGTTAAACCCGCCGCTTTTCTCTCCGTTTTTGGTGGAATTATCGGGGGGCCGATGTTCGGTTTCGCTGTGGGTTTTCTCGGTATCGCTGTCAGTGATTTGTTTTTCGGTGTTGGTCCGTGGACGCTGATCACGTCTTGCTGCATGGGTATCATCGGTTTCCTAGGTGGCTTCATTGACTGTGATACCTCAAGAGTTGGACTCGCGATCAGAGGGTTCATGTACACAGCGCTATACGATATTCTGGCTTCGCTTTTGTTCGCTGTGATCTTCGGCTACTCGTGGTGGATATCTATTGCGGCTCTTTACGTGCCGTTTCTGATGGGGAGCGTCTATCCTTTCGGTTTGATTCATGAATTGACTACAGCGTTTCTCTTCGCGTTAGCTGGGCCTCCGTTGATTCGCCAGTCTGTACGAGTTATGTCACGGTGATTGGTTTGGCGTATGAGGTTTTTGATGTGTGCGCGCCATCTATGGCACACACACAAAATTACTGACGACGAAGCGAAACGCGCACGCTAGGATAGGTCGTCCAGTCTCCTATCTCGGGCTGAATGATTCATCCACAAGGCTTTATTTGAGCACTCGCGTGCCTACGCCCAGTAGGTTAGGTGAGCGGTCTTAAGTGAGCTGAGGATTAGTGTTAGGGCCTTAGCTGTTTTCCTGCTTTGCATCATAGCCATTATTGGTACTAACGCAGTTACTTTCGAAGTTTTCCCAAGATACATAACGCAGACCGCCACTCTTGCAGTTCCGATCACACTCACAACGACGAGCACAAGAACCACTGTTTCAATTGTTACTGTGGTATCTTATTGGACAATGACAATGGTTTCGACTAGAACTGAAATCTCATATGGGCAATACTACTGGTGGCAAAATCCGTATCTGCCGATGGAAGTCACGACAACGGTGACGAACTGGGTCATCATAACGATAACGCAACCAACCACTGTAACCATGGCAACCACCACCAGAGGCAGAACGCCAGGCGTAACTACCGTAATGACATCTAGCCCAACTACCCGGACGACCACTCAGACAATAACCGCTTTACCGACAACAACTACAACCACTACTCAGACTACAACAACTACTGCGACCACGACCATTGGCCAGACGACAAGCGTCACCGTTCCGATTACCACTACGACTGATACCACAACCACCGCTACTACACCGACTACTAGAGTAAGGACGACTACAGTTCCAACTCCAAACACAGTCACTGCCACTCAAACAGCAACCACCACCATTCCAATCACTACAACGACCAGTACCGCATCTGCGACGACGACAATTACAACCACTGTAACCACCACAAGCAGAACGGCAAGTATAACCACCACAACTACCACGACGACCAGAACACGCTGACTCACCTTCAGATTGAAGGAAGAACGCGCTGGGATCATCGTCGTTCGTTCAGTGGAATTGTGCGTGTACTTTCATTGATGCGGCCGCCGGGACTCGAACCGCCAGCCTGCAGTTTCATGGACTCGGTAAATGTGTCGCATGACAAGAGATAGAGTGGTGGACCGGGCGGGATTCACACTCTTGCAGCCGTGCAAAAGGCGAATTCCTTGGATTCAGGAATCACTTCCATAATCATGTCCTCCTGCCTCACAGCTGTCTGGCGCGCTACAAAGACAAGTTAAACCAAGGCTTCTCCAGAACCTGAAATGTCAAAAAGGCGAGAGAATTTCCTTAATAGTGGTTAAGAGTCATCACGTCTTGGGCATGTTGAAGTGAATTCCTTCGCGCATGTTAACATGAGAAGGACGAGCATAGGCTGTTTGCGCGCTTTTCTGATTCTAACGGCTATCGTAGCCTCGCTTTCGATGCTTCCGAGCGTAGACGCGGCAGGTATGTTGGTTGGGCAGGTCATTGGAAACGATATGGATGGCCACCTCATCCCCCTAGGATGGGCTAACGTCACGGCTTACTCCAATGGCATCCTAGTCCAATCGGTGTCACCAGGATTCGATGGTTCCTATTCCATGTCTTTGCCATCTGGCCTTTATGTCGTGAGAGTTGAGCACCCCGGTTTCAATGCGCAGAGCAAAGTTGTTGAAATCTCTAATGGGCGTTCATCTCGGCTGGATTTCTACTTGGAACGCGCTTCCATCATTACGAGTAATGCTTTTGATTTTGGTTTGTCTAGCAGTGGCCCAGTCATGGTTCCTGCAGGCAAATCAGGCTGGATCACAATTCAAGTGACTCTTCGGTCTGGATCACCTCAGATTGTGAGTCTTTCTGTGTCTGGGCTCCCCTCTGGTGCATCCGTTTCGCTAAGTTCACCTTCTGACCGTCCGTCATTCACCAGCATCTGCATAATCACGACTTCTCCCGCTACTTCGGTGGGCTCATACATTGTGACTCTGATTGGTGTTGGCGGCGGAATGACGCACAGCGCTTCATTTACGCTGACCATTAGCCCGGGTGCCTATTCACCTGACATAGCCTAGCCTACTCTCCGACTGTCATAAGGAAGCGCGCGACGGTAAGCAACTTTCACAAGACTACGGGATCCAGTTTCCGGATAGATTATGGTAG
>Ga0315282_10000240_pt1 | contig 109905 bp, 108 predicted proteins | sample YL17G07_20_MG_FD_203693 | JGI IMG/M metagenome (GOLD analysis project Ga0315282, IMG submission 203693) | Sediment microbial communities from Yellowstone Lake, YNP, Wyoming, USA - YL17G07_20 | ecosystem: Environmental > Aquatic > Freshwater > Lake > Sediment | place: USA: Wyoming | collected... | reverse complement strand
GTGTGACAAGAGCCCCGAGAAGATCAGGAGGCTGATTTCGATGGGTTTCGTTCCGGGACGCAGAGTGCTCATCGAGGAGGAGATGCCGATCAGGGGACCGTTTGTCGTCAGACTGGGCGATACAAGGATCGCTTTGGGAAGGGAGTACGCTTCCCTTGTGAATGTTAGGAGTCAGAAGTCCGCCATGCCTCTAGGGCAAGGTCGAAGAAGAAGATTTCGCGGGCGCGGCTGAGAGAGGAGTCTTCCATGGACATCGCCCTGGTAGGGAACCCTAATGTCGGGAAGTCCCTGCTGTTCAGCAGGATTACCGGGATAGGTGCGATAGTATCGAATTACCCAGGGACCACGGTGGAGTTTGAGGAGGCCAAGGTAGTCAAGGGAAAAGAGATACTTACGGTCTATGATCTCCCAGGGACATATTCACTGGCCGGTGCATCCGAAGACGAAGTGGTCGCAGGAAGGCTTCTCTCGGAGAAGAGACTGGATTGCGTCATAGCGGTCGCGGATGCAACTAGGATAGAGCAGAGCCTTGTTCTAGTGTTTCAGCTAATCGAACTCGGATATAGAGTCATTGTCGCACTGAATTTCATGGACTTGGCGCGAAAGCGCTTCGTGATTGACCTCGACAAGCTATCTGACATCCTTCATATCCCTGTCGTCGGGACGGTTGCGATCACCGGCGAAGGAGTCGATGAGCTCGTGAACGCCGTCGTCTCCGGCCGTGTTGCGCTGTCCGATTTCGTTGTCAGATATGACAGCCACATCGAGTCGATCGTCTCTGAGTTGTCGAAGGAACTCGAAGGGGTCGATATCGGTCTCCCGCAGCGGGGAGCTGTCCTGAAGTTGCTCGAGGGTAACGAGTACTTCGTAGCTAGATTCCCAACGACCCTCAGAAAGAGGGCTGCCGAGGTCCGAGCGGCCTTTCGCGAGGAGCACCTTGAGGACGTCGAGGTTCACATCAACAGGGACAGATACGGCGAAGCTGGAAACATCGTCTCCGAGATCATAGGCAGACTTGACAAGACTCCGACATTGGCCGACAGAATCTCCGAGCTCACTCTCAGGCCGAGAACGGGAATCCTGATAATGCTGGTAGTCCTCGCTGGAGTCTTCCTTTCCGTGGTTTATCTCGGGGGCATGATTGAGACTGGTTTGCTGGACATCTATCATTCGGTCACTGGGAACTCATTCGACGATTTGGCGTCCTTCTTGGGAGGAAAGATGGGGGCGGCATTGTCTGATGGCATCGACCTCAGCCTCCAAGCGATACTATCCATCGTCATTCCGTACATCCTCGTGTTCTACATCATCCTCGGTATCCTCGAAGATTCTGGGTATCTGCCAAGGGTCGTAGCGTTGTTGGATGGCGCGATGCACAAGATCGGACTTCATGGCAGGGCGATCATTCCGATGATGGTTGGGATCGGATGCAACGTCCCTGCCATACTGGCCACGAGGGTGATAGAGTCGAGGAGAGAACGGCTCATACTCGCCACGATCATCATCATGGCGGTGCCTTGTTCGGCGCAAGTTGCCATCGTGCTTGGCACGGTTGGTAGGTTCGGTGGTGTATGGTATGCCATCCTCATATTCCTAATACTCCTCTCGATTCTTCTAGTTCTCGGGCGTCTTCTCCACAAGGCAATGAGATTCGAGCCGTCCAGTCTGGCGATCGAGATCCCCAAGCTATCCATCCCACAACCGAAGAACGTGCTGTACAAGACCTATGTTCGGGTGAAGGTCTTCTTCGTGATTGCCTTCCCCATACTCCTCGCGAGTAGCATCGCTCTCGAACTACTGGCACAGTACGGGATACTCGACACGATCGTCACACCGTTCGCTCCCTTCACTACAGGCTTCCTCGGCCTGCCAGCCGTCATAATCATCGCCCTCATCTTTGGTGTACTGAGAAAGGAGATGTCGATACAGATGCTCGTCGTCCTTTTCGGAACAGTAGAACTGTCCACCGTCCTCACACCAGACCAGCTGTTCGTCTTCGCCCTGATAATGGTGACGTACATGCCGTGCATCGCGGCCTTCACGGTGATGGTCAAAGAATTCGGTCTGAAGGACACGCTCAAGGTGACGACCGGATCGATCGTCCTGGCATTCACTCTGGGAGGTGCGGCGCACTTCATCCTCGGCGCATTCTAGGCTAGAACGCTAGTTCTGAGTGAAGACGCCCCTGAGGATTGGATGCGTCTCTTCGATCTTGACGAAGCCGAACCTCTCGAACTGCACGACCTTGCCGATCTCCGAGTCTGGAACGGGTTCGACCAGTCCTTCCTTGTTCTCACCGGAAGGCATCATCACGACTGCCTCCATGGAGGCTTCAGGTACCCAGTGGATTATCCGCACCCTGTCCTTGTCCTTCAGTATCGATAGGTCATTGCCGATGAACGTGGCCCTTCCGTCCGCCATGTCGAGATTGCACAGGTCCTTCAGTCGGATCTTGCCTCTCTCCTTGAAGGTATTGAAATCATCACGATTGACAATGATCCTTATCGGGCTGCCAACGAGTCTCAGTCTTCTGGCGCCCCGTTCCGGATGATCTGGGTGTAAGGGAGCATACGATTCCAACCGCTCCGTCCCATATATCTCTATGGGAACCGGATCCCACACGAAGAAGTATCTGTCCGCTTCGGGATCGATCTGTCTCTTGTTAAAGGCGTACAGAGTGTCCCAGGAGAATTGGATGTCGACCTCCTTCATCCCGACGTCGACCCAGTACTCACGTATCGCCTCCGGGGTGATGCCCCTCCTTCTCATCGCTCTGACCGTGCCGAGACGGACATCATCCCAACCGGAGTACACGCCGCTTTTGATGCCTTTTCCGACCAGAGAGGTCTTCAGTATCGTCTCTGGTATGGAGATTAGACCGTAGTGGTGATACCACGGCTTCATCCAGCCGAAGTAGTTGAAGATGTACTCCTGTCTGAGGGTATTGTTGAGGTGATCCTTTCCTCTAAGCACGTGCGTCAGCCCGAGGAAGTGGTCATCGACGGCAACGCTGAAGTTCATCATCGGATAGACGCAATACCTGGTTCCAGTTCTAGGGTGCGGGACCGAGCTCACGATCCTCAGACCGACGAAGTCCCTGATAGCGGGATTCGGATGGTCGAGATCGGTCTTGACCACCAGCACTGCCTCCTCATCTTTGTAGACGCCCGTGAGCATCCGGTCGAACTCCTCGAGATTCTCTTCTATGGGGGTGTCGCGGTGGGGGCAAGCCCGGCTCTCCTCCTTCATCTTCCTCCAGTCATCGACAGGGCACTTGCAGATGTACGCTTTCCCCATCTCGACAAGCTGTCGAGCGACGTCATAATAGAGTTGGAATCGGTCGGTCTGGATGACAGTCTTATGGACCTTCACACCAAGCCATGCCAGGTCCTCCGGGATCGTGTGATAGGCATCGGGGTCTATCTTCTCGGGGTTGGTGTCCTCGATCCTGTTGACGAACTCCCCGTCGTATCTCTTGACGTACTCGTCGTTCAAGATCGCGACCCTCGTGTGTCCTATGTGGAGAGGACCCGATGGTCCGGGGGCAAATCGCATCACGACCTTACCTTGCATAGCATCGGGAAGCTCCGGTAGAACGTGGAATCTTTCGACCTTGTCCTTCTTCAGCATGGACGCATCGATGTTCTCCAGCATCTTACGCTGCTCTTCCGCAGGAATGGCGTTGATCCGCTTCACAATGTCCTCGGCCATTGATGTGATCTCTCTGGCCCTGGGCCTCATTTCCGGATCCTCTGCCAGGACCTTGCCCACAACGGCCTTCGGGTTCGCCTTCCCTCCATAAAGAACAGCGTTCTGGAGGGCGTATTTCTTGATGACTTCTTCGATGTGTCCGTTGGACATTGCACGGCCATCGCTTATCTCATTATATTAGCTTTCTTCTCGACCAGAATCCACCAGGCCCGCGTCTTGGTTCTTCTGCAGCCTGTCTGTGCAGGGTTAATATATTCGCCTCGGCGATTACATTCGCATGTCCACGAGGAGCATCGTCTCGAGCATGAAAGGCGTCTCCACGATAGACGAAGAGGTTCCGCTGGAGTATGGTGTGACAAGGATCCTCTCCGAGAGTCCTACCACCCCGTTCAGATTCATGAATTTGAACGGCTACGAGGCCGTCGGGAATCTCTGGGGCGACAGGGAACGGATTTCCTCTTACTTCCACATAAGGAAGGACGAGATCGTCAGGAAGATGCTCCATGCGATCTCCCATCCGGTCAAACCGATGGAGATCGATACACCTCAGTTCCTCGACAATGTGAAAGAGGACTTTGACCTGAGAGAACTGCCGATTCCGAAATTGTTCCCGGGAGACGCTGGCAGGTACGTTACGGCAGCCGTTGCGGCCGCGGAATTCAGGGGCAAGAGGAATCTCTCGTTCCACCGGCTGATGCTGCTCGACGACAGGAGATTCGCCATCCGCCTCGTTCCAAGGCATCTGTACACGATGTATAGGTCCAGCATCGCCGAAGGTAAGGACCTCCCCGTGGCATTCTGTATCGGTGTGTGCCCGTCGATTCTTCTTGCCGCGGCAACATCCCTGGAATACAGCCAGGATGAGATGGAAATCGCCAGCTCGCTGAGGCAGTCGACATTGGGGGAACCGGTCCAGGTGTCGAGGACAAGAAGCGGCATTCTCGTTCCGGCCTATTCCGAATTCGTTCTGGAAGGAAGGATCACCGCGAGCACGGTGGAAGAAGGCCCCTTCGTCGACATCACGGGAACCTACGACAAGAAGAGAATGCAACCCGTAGTGGAAATCGATAGGATCTATCACGCACACGACCCAATCTTCTACATAGTGCTTCCGGGAAGCACCGAACACTACTTGCTGATGGGTCTTCCCAGGGAGCCGCTGATCTACAGAACGGTCGGTCAGGTCGTTCCCAGCGTTCACAACGTCAGGCTGACCGAGGGCGGATGTTGCTGGTTGCACGGGGTGGTGTCGATAACGAAGAACAAGGAAGGCGACGGGATCAACGCGATTATGGCTGCGTTCACTGGTCACCCCTCGATGAAGAAGGTGACGATTGTGGACAAGGACATCGATGTCTACAACGACCAGGAGGTGGAGTGGGCCATTGCAACGAGATTCCAGGCCAGCAGAGGTCTTGTCGTGATCGATAATGCAGCCGGTTCCTCCCTGGACCCGAGTTCGGACGGGCCGACCTCGAAAGTAGGGATAGATGCCACGAAGCCTCTTGGGGCGGAGGGCTTCGAGAAGGCTTCATTGCTTTAATTCTTCCACTTCTTCTTTCTGAGGTCTATCGTCTGTTCTCGCTTCGGCCCAATGCTCACTATGCTGATTGGAACGCCGATGTTCGAGGAGATGAACCTCAGGTACTTCTTCATCTGAGCAGGGAGGGCCTTGTATCCATTGCTGATGACCTGAGCGACGTCGTCCTTGCTCCAGTCCTCCCACCCATCGAACTCCTGATAGATCGGTCTCGCCCTCTGCAGCTTCGAAATGCTCGCTGGGAAGTCCTTGACGATCGCTCCGTCGATTTCGTAATCCGTAGCAACCTTCACCGTTCTCATGCCATTCAGCACATCGATTTTCGTGATCGCAAGGGAAGTGATTCCGCTCAGGCGCACAGCGTGCCTGACGACAACGAGGTCTAGCCAACCGCATCTCCTGGCCCTTCCCGTGGTCGTGCCGTACTCTCCACCTCTCTTCTGGAGGTGCTCACCAAGCTCATCATGGAGCTCAGTCACGAAAGGCCCGCTGCCGACCCTTGTGGTGTAGGCTTTCACCACACCGATCACTTCTCTTATCGACGAAGGCGGCACCCCGGCCCCTGTGCAGATCCCACCGGCGACACAGCTAGACGATGTTACGTAAGGATAGGTTCCGTGGTCGATGTCCAGCATGGTGCCCTGAGCGCCCTCGAAAAGAACATTCTTACCGCTCCTGATAGCATCGTTCACAAGGATCGCCGTGTCGGTCACATACTTCCCGAGCACAGAGCCATATGCCGCGAACCTCTCAACGGTCTTGTCGATGGTATCTTGGGGGCCGCCTCCGAAGGCTGTGATCAATCCTTTTTTTATGGGGTATATCATCTTGACTTTCTCTTCCAGCGCCGCCTTGTCGACAAGATCCCCCATGCGCACCCCATATCTCGAGGTCTTGTCAGAGTAGCAAGGTCCTATGCCGCGGCCCGTGGTTCCCACTCCCTTTGCGCCGCGATACTTTTCCTCGACCCCATCCAAGGTCTTGTGATAAGGCATAATGACATTTGCTCTGTCGGAGATCCTGAGGCCGCTCACAGACCTTCCGCTCGCCTCCACCGTCTTGATCTCCTCCAGAAGCTCTTCGGGGTCGACCACAACGCCGTTCCCGATGACCGCTGTCGTCTCCCGCCGCAGGATTCCGGATGGGAGGAGATGGAGCTTGAAGACCTCGTCCCCTATCCCGATGGTGTGCCCTGCGTTCGTGCCGCCCTGGAACCTCACAACCAGGTCCGCGTCCTCTGCAAGATAATCAGTAATCTTACCTTTCCCTTCGTCGCCCCACTGGGTGCCGATGATTGCGAGCGTAGGCAAAGTTCCACCAGACCTTTGGATGATATGAGGAATAGATAAACTGTTTGGTCGTCGTCTAGACGATCTCCGATACGATCCCCATCAACTCCGCAAGAGTGAGATCCGTCTTGAAACCAGTCGGGGAGAAGTGCGTCCTCGATGCCCGCCCTACCTCCCTGATCTTCTCGAGCAGTCTGCTCATCGGTGGAGGGGATGCATGGAGCAACGAAGCGAGCTCGTCGTTGTCGTAGAAATATGGAACTTCCATCTCCTCCCTCCACAGTGCCAGGTACTTCTCGCACCTCGCCCTTTCCGCCAATCCGTCGCTGACCTCCATCGAGTCGAGGACCGCACGGTCATACAGCGGTCCGCCCCAAATTGGACCATAGGACCCGGTCGGGTCGTGATCGAGGGAGTAGCCGCGAGTGCCAGTCTCCGGGTCGTACTGGACGTACCCGAGCTGACCGAGAGACTTGTCTGCCTCCCCTGCGCCCTCCGGCAAGCGCAGATACATGCGGAAGTAATGGTCGGCGTAGAAGCAAAGCATCGGTTTGATGCCCTTATCCAGTTCGGCAGCCTTGCGTGCCATGTATCCCATCAATATCCTGAGTCCGAGCTCGTGGCCGAAGGGGCACCTGACCGGTCTAGCGCCATATCTCCTAACGCATTTCTTGGAATGGGTCCCTGCCAACGGAGCCGTGTCTGTCGCCGTTATTCCAAGGATGCCTTTTCTTTTGCAGCCCTGGATGGCGGCAGAGACATAAGGGACAGGCGTGCCGAAAGGGTCGACGTCTATGTAGTCGAACGCGTGCTCCGACAGCAAGCATCTCATGTCGGAACTCATGGCCAGACAGTCGTCCAAGTCGTTCAGGTCGATGTTCTTCTGGATGTAATGAAAGGCTTCCCCGTCCTTGTCGTTGACGTAGAACTTGAAATCCCCTCGTACCTCATTCGAAACCCTGACCCCTCTCGCTCCGGTCCCTGCCATGCTGTCGAGCGCCTCTTTGCCTGTGAAATCGAGAGCGCTGAACACCATGACCGTCAGATCGCGGTTGAACGCCATCTGCTCGTTGTAGAACACTCTGCCCTGTCTCTTTCCCGGACCTCCAGCGGAATGGACGAGCGGGACAACGAGCTTTGTCAGGCCTTCCACGATCTGCACGGAGCCAGAAATCTCACTCACAAGAGCTCTCCTTTCATGAGCTTCATTATTTTGTAAGGAAGGAGGTTTCTGTTGATCGGAGTGACCTCAAGGATCCGGATGTCATCCCTACGCCTTATGTCCTGGAGCAACGGGTTTCGGGATTTCTTGTGAAGCGTAAGAATGATCGGCTTGTCGACATCGAGGGCTACCTTGACCGTAGCAACGAACTTCTCGCTCTCAACTTCCATCTTTCCTACCTCGTCGATAACGACGACGTCCGCCTGCTCGCAAGCTCTCGTTAGCGCCGCCACGCCAATGTTGTCAAGTGCGTTGAGATCGACGCCGAACTTCCCCACCATGAACTTGCTGTGGATGTTCACGTCAGCGAGGACCGCCTTCTTCTTCGTCTGCCAGTCGATGACATAGAAGCCAAGCCGCTTGTTGTCCTCGATGATCGGCTCGGTGATCATGCCGCCGACCTTGAGATCGTCGGCCTCCAGCATCTCAATGACCTTGAGAAGTGCGTGGGTCTTCCCGGCGCCAGGAAGGCCAGTTATACCAATCTTAATCCCCCTATTCATCTTCGCCACCAAAGCACAAATAAATCGTGCAACTTTCCCGACCGCGGAAATTGTAACAAGATATATGACGCTTCTGTTTAATTATCTTTGTGGCTTTTTAAAAAATACCCAGTCAGGACTCGGAAATCCTCTCGACGAACATCAGGGGGTAGTTCAGCTCCTCGATGTACGTCATTCGTGCGACCACGCGGACGTCGTCGACCCGAATCCTAACCCGCACATCTAGCATCGAGCCCGTCAGAGACTGGTAGTCGAATTCGTTCCTCTTCTTCCTGAGAGACTTCCTATCTATCCTGACCTCCACATCGTCAACGAATGGTTGGACCTTGACGCCTTCTTCGATCGCCTTCTCGAGACTGCCAACGTTGGAGGCGCTGACCGGCGTTCCGATGAACTGATGGTACACCGTTCCGAGTTTTATGCCCGCTTCGAAAACGGCCCTTTCTCTCTTTGTGCATTTGAAATACTCTATTGCCAGCTCGTCCCGGGTTGCCATGTGTTCAGCCACCTCACTGAAGGAACGTATAGGCTCTCATTGCGACTCTATGTAAATAAATGTCTTTGTGGCAGGGATTACAAGGGCTCCAGCATCAGCTTCGCATCCACTACCACGCAATCGGCCTCCCTAACGAAAACGGGATTGAGGTCCAATTGGTTTATGTGCTCTCTTAGTTCGTTCCCCATCGAAGAGATCTTCACCAATAGATCGAGCAATGCGTCCCGGTCCGCTTTCATTCCCCTGAACCCGCGGAATACTTTCTCAGCTCTGATCTCGCTGACCATCTCATCGGCATCCAGATCGCTTATTGGCACGAGGCGGAAAGAAACGTCCTTGTACAGCTCCGTCAGCACGCCCCCCATGCCGAACATGATACTGAGGCCGAAGTCGGGGTCCTTGAAAAGCCCGATTATCATCTCGATGCCCGGCTTCTCCATCGGTTCGATGAGAACTGACGCACCAGGGAACTTCGACTTGACCAGGTCGAATTTGTCGATCATCTCTGTTCTGTTCTTCACATTGAGGAAGACCCCCCCGAGTTCGGTCTTGTGAAGGATGTCTGGGGAACACACCTTGACCGCAACCGGGAACTGGGTGTCAAGCGATTCGAGTTCCTCCCTCTTAGGTACCCTGAAGTCCGTCGTCTTGACCCCGTAACCCCTTAGCAGGCTCTTGACCTCGCTCTCGGAGAGCCCCTTTCTTCCTTGTTCTCTTGCTGAACCTAGGTCCAATGGTACCCCTCCACTGGAGGGGCAATGGCATTGTGGGTTTAATCTTTTCTCCCACTTGACGAGGTGTCGGTCGCATGATTCGAAGCTAGAGGTCGCCATTTCGGATTCTTCGGTATGTACGCCTACCCTCCACTAATCTGCCTCGATTGCTGACTTGCCGAGCGATGAGCCAAGTTCGAGCGCCTTCTTGTTGAGAGCCTCGGTGCCTTTCGGGGCGATATCGCTAAGAGCCATCAGAACGGATTTCCTGCTCACGATTCCGCTGATCTCAACGAAAGCGCCAAGCATCACCACATTCGCGACGATTCTCTTTCCTACCCCCTCTGCCTTCCTCGTCGCGGGGATCTCGTAATACACCAACTCAGGCCTGCCCTCCACTGCGTCCTCGTCCAGGACGACCACAGTGTCTTTGTGCGAGATGCCGATGAAGCTGTCGTACGCCGGTTGGGACATCAGCACGAGGTAATCGGGGACGTCGACAAAGGGGTAGAAGTTCTGATTTTCGGAGATCTTCACATCGCATTTCGACGATCCTCCCCTAGCCTCGGGGCCGTAGGACTGGGTTTGAATGGCGAAGAGCTCCTTTCCCTCGCTCTTCTCGTATAAAGATACTGCACGCGCCAAAACGATGCCTGAGAATATGATCCCCTGTCCTCCCATACCAGCAAAACGCACGGAGATGGTCATTGCATACCACTAATGCGACTCTTATCCAGATTCAACTAAATCTCCTTTTCTATCCTCTGTTGTTGTCGATAGGATTCTCCAAAACCATGAAATACGAGGAACTCAGGTGTTTCGTCGGAGGCGATTGAGTGGAGGCGACAAAATTCTATTCCCTTCCGAAGTTGCGCTACGGGTACAAGGATCTGGAACCGAACATATCGGAGGAACAGCTGACAATACATCACGACAAACACCATCTCGCATATGTGAATGGCGCCAACGCGATACTCGAGAAGATGGACAAGGCAAGAAAGGATGGTGTGGATTTCGACGTGAAATCCACGCTCAAGGAACTATCATTCCACATAGGGGGGCACCTTCTGCATTCGTTGTTCTGGGACAACATGGCACCAACTGGGAAAGGCGGAGACGCTCCCGGCGGTTACCTGGGCGATGAGATAGGCAGGGAGTTCGGGAGCTTCGACAGATTCAAGAAGGAGTTCAGCCAGGCCGCCAACAGCGTCGAGGGATCCGGCTGGGCTGCCCTAGCGTATTGCAGACAGACGAAACGGCCGATAATAATGCAGATAGAGAAGCACAACGTTAACGTCTATCCCGCGTTCAAGATCCTGATGGTCCTGGATGTCTGGGAGCACGCATACTACATCGATTACAGGAATCAACGGGCGAAATTCGTCGACGCTTTCTGGAACATCGTGAACTGGAACACCGTCAACAGGAGACTAGATGAAACGATGAGGCAAGACCCGGTCGACGCAACGATGCACGAGTAGGGTCCTCTCCGGGCCGTTTGATCCATTCGCCTCGGGCAATCGTGAAAGGGGAGACGGTCCGTAGGGTCAGGTTGAACATTGTTGAAGTACGATCAGCCAGATCACCAGTCGAGGGATCAAGCGAGCTTGCTTCCGCATTCTCCACAGAACCTGGTACCTGCAGGGCTCTTCGCCCCGCACTTCGGACAGACGATCATGCCTAAGGGTGCTCCGCAGTTGTTGCAAAATTTCCCCTCTCCGGCTGGCTTCCCACATCTCGGGCAGAGGGTCTGCTTCGTCTCAATCTCCCCGGTGAAGACCTGTGCTGTCCAGCCTTCTCCTTTATGTCCATGACCATCTTCTCTGCCCTTGCCGCGGCCACCTCGACAGCTTCCCTGGGACCGCATTCGATGCAAAGCATTGATTGCTCGTTCCACTCGTTCTCGCACACCCATTTCTGGCATTTAGGGCATCGGTGGAAGTGACCCTTCGCCTCATTCTGTCCATCCTCAAAGACTTGCTGGTGTTCGTTGTGCCATTCGGGAGACATACCCTCGAACCGTTCGCTCAGCACATCGGTCCCAGTTTCTATTCCGTGGCCGACTCCTGAGTACCTGCCCGCAATCGAGGTTCCCGCACTCGCCACTCTACCCAGACCCCGGAGCAGTCCTCTCTTCTTGTAGCTCATCGATTCCACGAATCTGGTCTTATACCCCTCGCGACAGATGTCGCAGAAGAACGTGAACTGGAATCCGGCCTCGGTGCTGTTGTCCTCGTAGTTGTCAGTGAAGGCTATCATCTTACCATTGCTCATTTCTTACCAACTCCCAGCGGCTTCCCGCGCTTGATGCACTTCGCTCCGAGCGGAGGTTGTTCGGTCCTGCACTTCTTGTTCGAACAGACGACCGTCAACCTCGCATCGCAGTGCTCACAGTAATAACCGAAGAATGTCTTTTTCCCGCACTTCGGGTACATGGTCTCGAGCGCCAATCCGCAATATGTGCATGACTTTCATTCCTTCTGGATCGGCGCCCTGCACCTCGGACATCTCAACGGTCCAATCGGATTCACCTTTCCGCAGAACGGACACGCATTGGAGTCCGGCGGGACCATGTTCCCACAGTACTGACAAGGATGCTGATATCCAGGCATGTAGCGATCTCCTCCCTCAGGCGAATGTCCTTTGTGAGATCGCGTCGGCAGTCTGATTCACAAGCTCACAATCGATGCACTCATACATTGACCTGGATGCTTTATATTCTTTACCTGCCAGCAGTCAGTGTCCTGGACCTTCTGAGAAGGCTAGATTTCGGGTGGCCAGTCCTCAGCCTCTTCCGACGTCCATCTATCCTTGTCTTCCTCTGTGATCACGTTGAACTTCAGCAGCGACATGACATCCCGCCTCCATTGTTCTGGAGACGAGTGGAATACTCGTCCAATGTACTGGTTCCGCAGCAGTCGGAGCTCGGGAATCCTGCGGATCGAGAACAAGTATCTCGAGTATTCCGGCTCTGCCAATCTCTCGTCCTGGAGATATATCGGTTCACGCCTGAAGTTCACTACAGTCATGCACTTGTTGATCCTCGCGAGGGACGAATCGGCGGCTTGGTCCAGATCTTCGAGCTTCTCGAAACGAGAATAGTCCTCTCTGCTCAGGATCCTGAAAAAATAGGTCGCCCCTCCCTTGCCCTCTCCCGCGGTCGACTCCATGGCAATCGCGTTGCCTGGCTCGCTAGGATCTGTGCTATAGATCGGAATAAGGAACCAGATGTACTCCTCGGTCAGGTCCCCCATCAGACCTCGCTTCAAACCGATACACATCTTCTCTTGTCTGGACATCGTCTTCAAGAAACCGTACTCCTCGCTGATGCCGGCCGCTTCCATCCTTTTCTCCAAGCGACCCCAGAGCTCAGGAACGATGGATTCGATGTCCCTCCTCTTCGCTGCCTTGCCCTCTCTCATAAACCGTGAGATGCGCCCAAGGACAATCGGGTCCAAGTCTGGTTGTAGTTCCTTGACCATCGATTGGACCCTGCTAGAGAGATCGTTCATCGCGCCGGAGAGGATACGGTTCATCAAGTCGAGCTTTGCCGCCATTTTCGAGAACGTGACCTTCCCACCTGAGGTGCCAGATATGACTAGCTTATGGTCCTCCGCCTTCACCTGTTCTATGTCGCTGTAAGGGACTCGGACGAAATCGTCCTTCTCGGGAATCACTACCATCGCTGTTTCGTACAGACGAACCTCACAGCTCCCGATCGGGGTTTCTTTCCTTGCGAATCGAGGAACTGCATTTGCGCATCGACCCCCGTGAGTCTCAGCTTCTCATGCGTCAGAAGGTCCCTGAGAATGATCTCGTTCCGCATCTTGTACAGGACCCTCAGGAAATCCTCATAGGTGTAGCCTAGCTTAGAGATCGAGAGCAGCAGACTGCCCGGGAGGTCCAGTGTGATTGCGTAGTCCGCATGAACGATGTTTTCGAGGTCACGCAGAGAGATTAAGTACGGATCTCCCGACTTCGGAAGAATCGAGAGGTGTTCTTCATCGATCATCGCCTTGGCGTCTCCTGATGACACCTCCTTGCCCTCGCGATCGGTCAACGAGAATCTCAATGCAAAATCCATGGTACTTACACAATTCCCCGGTCGGCTAATATCATTTTCTGCTGCCGGATAGTGAGCTATGAGACTGTGGATCTACGGAATAGAAGTCTCCTATAGGTGCCTATCCCTCGCCGTCTTCGGGCTTCTCCCCATCCAGCATTGATTTCAACATCAATCCGAGGGACGGCCTGCTCCTGTCGACGAACTCCCCTATCGTGATCTGCCCTCTGATGTTAAGGTCAACGGGGTCCATCCTCCACAGCTCGGACTTCTCCTTCCTGACGGACTTGATCTTCAACCACTCGTACATCTGCCTCGGGTCCGCCATCTTGTTCCTCCTGCCGAAGCCGGTGGGGCAGGGAGAGGCGACCTCCACAAAGCTGAATCCGTTCTTGACGAGTGCTTTCTTCATGGATCCTATGAGTTCCTTCACATTCCGAACGGTCCATCGGGCAACATAGTTCGCTCCGGCAGTCACGGCCAACTCAGCCAGATCGAAAGGGAATTCCATGTTGCCATACGGGGTCGTTGTGCTGAATGCGTTGTGCGGGGTGGTCGTCGATGCCTGGCCCCCGGTCATCCCATAGATGTTGTTGTTGATGCAGAGCACGGTCATGTCGGCGTTCCTTCTGCTCGAGTGGATAAAATGGTTGCCGCCGATTGCTCCCAGGTCCCCGTCCCCCGTGAAGACTATCACCTTCAGGTCTGGATTCGATAGGCTGAGGCCCGTTGCTACGGCAAGAGCCCTGCCATGCGTCGTGTGTATCGAATCGGCGCGGATGTACCCCGGTATTCTCGAGCTGCAGCCCACTCCCGACACGAACACGACCTTGTCCTGGTCCATGCCGAGCTCCGAGAACGCCCTGTAGAAACAGTTCATGACCGTTCCTATGCCGCACCCGGGGCAGAATATCGTCGGCCATCTGTCCTTTCTGTAGAGGTCGAAGAAGTCCTCCATATCAGCCTCTCCTCAGGAAGTGGACGATCTCCTCGGGAGCGTGCACCTCGCCTCCGACCTTCGAGAGGAGGCGGACGTTCCTGCACCCTTCCTTGCACGCCAGCCTCTCCACCTCTCTGAAGACCTGTCCCATGTTCATCTCCAGGACCACGATCTCTTTCGCATCCTTCGCGACATCCTTGATCGCATCCTCTGGAATCGGCCAGACGGTCTTCAACTGTAGTAATCCGATGGATGGGTTGTTGGCTATCACTTCCATCGCGGATAGCGTCGGGGAACCGTATGTGACGATGAAGCGGTCGGCATCCTCATTGTATCTCTCGGTGATGCAAATCCTGTCTCGGTGCTTGAGCACCTTCTCGGTCAAGCGCCTCACGAGCTCCTCGTGGACCTCTGGTTCGTTCCTCGGATAGCCTGCGATGTCGTGCGATATGCCCGTGACGTGAACTCGGAACCCTCTCCCGAAGACGGGAAAGCGCGGGACCAGGGACTCGTCGTACGCAAAGCCGTCGTGCCAGACCTTGTCGGCCCTCATCCTCCTTTCCAGTACCTCTATGTCCCTCGGCACGGTGAATTTACCTCTCATGTGCCCTACTTCCGCGTCTGAAAGAACAATCGCCGGGACTCTGTAGGTCTCGCTGAGATTGAATGCCTTGATCGTGAGGTCGAACATGTCCTGCACCGTGGCCGGCGCCAGCGCGACGACCTCGTAGTCGCCGTGCGAGCCGAACTTCGCCTGCATCACGTCGCCCTGAGAAGGCAAGGTCGGGAGACCAGTGGAAGGCCCACCCCTCATAACGTCGACGATCACAAGAGGGGTCTCCGTCATTGCAGCGTATCCGATGTTCTCCTGCATGAGGCTGAAACCGGGGCCTGATGTCGCGGTCATCGCCTTGGCGCCCACCCAGGAGGAACCGATGACCGCTGATATCGAGGCTATCTCGTCCTCCATCTGGATGAAGATACCGCCCTCTTGAGGTAGCCGTTCTGCCAACCCTTCGGCTATCTCTGTAGAGGGGGTTATCGGGTATCCTGCAAAGAACCGGATTCCGGCGGCGATCGCGCCTTCGACGCAGGCGTCGTTCCCCTGCATGAAGTACGTGCCCGCCTCCAGCCTCATTGCTCAGCAGCCTCCTGTTGGACCCCGACCTTCTCGTCCCACTCAAGGGCATGGTCCGGACAAGTAAGGATACACATCTCGCACACCGCCTTCTTCTTGCTGGTCCTCTTCCAGTTGGCGCATTTCTCTGGGTGCGCGACCATTGGAGGAACGTATCCCTTTTCGCTCAGCTCCGTGCCTTCCTCGATGACTCTGCGCGGGCATACGATGACACAGAGACGGCATCCTTTGCAGTACTCGGGGTTGACTCGGATCTCCATGGTTTCAGCTCTCTCGCCTCATCTATCTTTGACAATTTATAGGTTTATGAGTATGAAGTCAACCAGATGACATCGGTTCACGGAGCGTCCTAGACCTAACGTTGTCAGCGTGGTCGCCTGATACAACTCTCTATATGCTCGAAGGCAAATGCCGTCGTCGTGGAATACAGAAGACTCGGGAAAAGCGATCTGGTCGTCTCCGCCATCGGCCTGGGGACCTGGCAATGGGGATCTGGAACCTATTGGGGCTATGGCAAAAGATACGGAAGGGACGACGTCATCAAGATTTGGGATGAAGCAGTGAAACAGGGCATCAACTTCATCGATACGGCCGAGCTCTACGGTCGGGGGATGTCGGAGCAGATGATCGGGGAGATCGTCCCGAAGGACAAAGGCACCGTCATCGCCTCGAAATACTGGCCGTTCAAGCCCTCCTCCGACTTCGTCTTCAGGTCCGTGGAGAAATCGCTCCGCCGTCTGAAAGTGGATTTGATCGACCTCTATCAGGTGCACTATCCAAATCCGACCAATTCCCTGACGAAGCTGATGAGGAACTTGGAAAGACTTGTCAAGGACGGCAAGATAAGGTACATAGGCCTGAGCAACTTCGGCGTCAAGGGTATCGAAGAGGCGCAGACAGCCCTGTCTTTCAGTGACGTGGTCTCGGACCAAGTGCACTACAACCTGCTGGCAAGGAAGCCGGAGTCTGACGGTACCATCGAATACTGCAGAAAGAACAATATCGCGATCATAGCGTGGAGTCCTCTGGAACAGGGTCTCCTGACTGGAAAGTACGGACCAGGTGTGAAGGCGAGCGGCATCCGACGATTGAGACCCGCCTTCTCGAAGAGGAACCTGAGGAAGCTCAAGCCGTTGTTGGATGAGCTTGAGGCGGTCTCGGTGAGACACGCGAAGACCCCAGCCCAGAGTGCTCTGAATTGGCTCCTTCGAAATGACAATGTAGTCGCGATTCCCGGTGCCAGCAATCCAAAGCAGGTCGAGGACAATTGCGGTGGGATAAGATGGACGTTGATGGAGGAAGAGATCCAACGGCTCGAGAATGCCTGCAGGGTCTATCTTGGCCCGGCTTGATCGCCCGCGGCTTCCTTTCATCAGATTTTTATATATGCCCAGTCATCCGGAGTCCGATGTCAGAGCGGGAAAGGATCCTGGAGCTCAGGAAGGAGAAGAAGGCTGTCATACTGGCGCACAACTACCAGCGTCCGGAGATCCAGGACCTGGCGGACTTCGTCGGGGATTCTCTCGGCCTTTCGATGCAAGCTACGAAGGTGAACGCGAAGGTCATCATCTTCTGCGGAGTGGACTTCATGGCCGAGAGCGCGAAAATACTCAATCCCGACAAGAAGGTCGTTCATCCAGTTCCCGGCGCCAAGTGCCCCATGGCGGCGATGTGCGATGTCGCTGGGCTTGTCGAGCTGAAGAAGAAGTATCCTGATGCCAAGGTCGTAGGCTACGTCAATACGACAGCGGTCTGCAAAGCCCAGATGGATGTCTGCTGTACATCATCGAATGCTGTGAAGGTGGTTCAGTCGATCGATTCAAAGAAGGTCATTTTCGTTCCCGACGAGAACCTGGGCAAGTACGTACAGAGGTTCGTCAAGGACAAGGAGATCGTCCTTTGGCCCGGATACTGCCCGACGCACGATCGCATAAGTCCCGAGAAGATTCTCAATGCGAAGCAAGAGCACCCCGAGGCCGTCGTGATCGTTCATCCAGAATGCAGGCCTGAGGTGATCGACCTTGCAGACGCGGTCAAATCGACCGAAGGCATGATCAAGTTCGTGAAGTTGTCCGACAGGCGCGAGTTCATCATCGGGACCGAGAAAGAGTTCATCTATCGTCTGAAGAAGGAGAACCCGGAGAGAGTGTTCTACGCCATACCAGGCGCTGTCTGCCCGACGATGAAGATGATAACGATGAAATCGGTGCTCGAGGCGCTCGAGACGCTCGAACCTGTTGTCGAGATTGACCCGGAGACTATGGAGCGGGCGAGAGCGCCGCTCCAAAGAATGATGGGTGTCGGGAGAGGGGATTAGGCAGTTGGGTTCTTGTTCATAAGCGGCGGCTATGCCAGCCGCTCGGATGGAACGAAAGAAAAAGAAAAGGGAGGAGATTGAAAGCGTTTCTATAGCCTGCGATACTCCGGAGGTATCTGGTACTCGACTTTGCCCTTCTTAATTCTGTTCCTCAGTACCGCGAACGCAAGGACCGATGATCCACATGCGACCGTGCCGATGATCAGGGCGAACACGAATGCGCCGCCGAAATCGGGGACTATCGAGAGCATGAAGGTCGAGGCCTCGAACGTCGGATCGTGATATATAACCGACCCAGCCGGGTAGATGTAGCCTCCGAGGATGGAGATGCTCTTCACCTCGCCGTCATCGTTCTCTCCCCTGACGTTCTGTGCTTGTCCGGCGTGGACCTGATAGTACATCTGCGTCTCCCCGCCGTCGACTGTAACGTTGCTGACCCATGTCAGAAGGCCGCACCTCTCCCAGTTGTCCTTGAACTCGATCCGGTTCTTCGCGACCCTCTCGGACTCCTGCGGGACATCGTCGCTCGTGTGGGCCTGTTGCTGTCCATCCTCAGTCTCATACTCCGCAACACCCGTTCCGTCCTCTATCTGATCCTTAACGAACTGGGCGTCGAGCCACTCCTGGACCTTGTCCGGTATGAACGTGCCAAAGAGGACGAGGTTCTCGAGCATCAGCCTTGAGTCGTCCGACTCGGCGGTGTAGTCCCAACCTTGAATCTGGTGATCGTACTTGAACGCGGCGTTCACCCCTACACCTGTGTAGGTCTTCGTGCCGACCAGCTCAGAAGAGATGATGTTGTTTCCGCCATCGATCTTGACCTTGTACCACGGAACGTCAGCGGTAATGGTCCTTGCACTTGCCTCCACGTGGAAGGTGAACTGCATCTTATCCACAGCACCATCCTCCTCAGTTCCGCTCCTGCTGCCATCTCCGAACTCAGCTGGCCCATTGTCCCAGATTCTGTCGTAGGCGATGTTCTCGGCGGACAGGCTGAACTCGTAGTGCTTAGTCTGGTTCGCTTCGTCAACGATTTCCTTTATATCCGACAGCTCCCACGCCCTCGACAGGTTCACGAGCTTGTATATCGGTTCCATCGTGAGTATGCCGAAGTTGCTCAGCGACCTGTTCCCTAGGAAATCATACAGGCCGTTACCAGCACCGACGCGCTCTCCATCGAACGCATATCCTGTGTCGTTGAACTCGACTATCGCACCGAGGCATTGGGCAAAGACCGTGACGACTGGTATCGGGACGGCAGGAACCATCATTCCTCCGTTCCCGTCCCTGACCTCAGCCCCGCCAAGGTACCTCACGTACGCTCCGGCCAATGTGATTGGGGCGGGGTTCTCCTCCGTTCCATACAACACACCGAACCATGCGGCAGAATCGTCCTTGGTCATGTTGACTGCAACGTACCTGCTGCCGCCGAATGCGTCGGAAGTGCCTTGCTCAAGCGTGATTCTTTCGAGTGGATCGGTCTCGGATGCCGCAGACGTCACCCCTGCTAGGCCTGAGAAAAGGAACAGGGATGCAAGGATGACTGCGGAAACACTTGCAAGTAGCTTGCTCATGTTGTTTCACCTCGGAGGATGCGATCCGGAACTGGGGGGATATACCTTCAGGCAGAATTCTTGCTGAACAATCTTCCTGACGGTTTTAAATATCGAGACTCCGAGTCCGTTCAGAAATGACTTCCAGGGACATCCGGGCGGTAGAGAATCCGATCTCTGCTATATTCGACCTCGCGGAGGACGTCAACAGGGAGGCGCCGAGAATAAGGAAGCTCGTCACATACGCCTCCGTTTTCATCGTCCTCTGGCTGATAGTGGAGATACCGCTCATAATCGTCGCGCTTAGGGAGAGCTTCCTCATCGGCGTGTTCCTAATAGTTCTATTCGTGATAGGCGTCCTTGCTGTCGGATTGCTCGGAGAACTCAGGGGTTTCTTCAGATACTACGTCATGCGCCACAGCGTCATCATAAGCGTGCGGAGCGACGACCCCGTTGTCTACGCCCCGGATGGCAATACCACGCTCGAGAGGCTGTCCAAGCTCCTTTCCTCGAGGAACCCGCCGCTTGGAACCTCATTGGGCGGGCGGCCAATTACTCCTCAGAGGATTAGGGGAGCATCGGGGGTATACTACGCTTTCGACGGCTACTTTGTCGGGAAACCAGGCATTCTATGGCGTACTCTTGGAATCGGCTACCCTGGTTACCAGATATTCATCAAGGCGTTCGATCAGAAACCAAAAGCCGAGGACTTCATGTTCCTGAAGCATGCGGCGGAGGACGTATCGCAGTCGACTAAGGTGCCGCCCTCAAGAGTCATCGCTCTGTGGACGAGGAAACCGGATGACGACCTCTCCGAGGACGCATATGCAGCCGTGACGTCTCAAGCTGCGATCTTCTCTCGCGGAAGAAAGCACTTCGCCTGCTCATTGGAACTCATAGTAGAAAACGAGGACAGGAGCTACGAGTTTATACCGTACATCGTCGAGGGACTTCACTTCCCCGCGCCCCGAGCCCAGTGAGGCATCCCGTGATACTTGTAGTGGTCCCTGATCTGCTCCTCGTAGATCCTCAGGAAGAAGTCATTGTACGTCCTGATGTAGAGTACTCCTTCCTTCGTGATCCTTATCTCGTACCGGCCATCCTTCATCTCCACGCGAACCAAACCCTCTTTCTCTAGCTCCTCGATGACCTTGTTCGTCATGAAGTGGTTAGAACGGATCTCGTGCTTGATGTCTTCCTTTGAGACTCCTCTCAGAGGCGATGCCAGGATCTGGTCGAGCTTGCTCTCGAGGTCCGGTTGGTAAAGGTCTATCCCCATTTCTGAGACGAGCCTGTTCAGTGCGAGACAGCAGTAAATCTTGTAGTCCTTATAAGTCCTGGCCATTGAGGATTCTGACATATATTGAGGAGTGCATACTTATTGGCTTCTCAGAACAAACCCAGTACCGAGCTGGCGATGAAGTGGACCGCGAAGAACAGCATTATGATCCCAGAGATCACGAATAGGTAGTGGTGTCTCCTCTCGCTCCAAAGGCCCTTGGATTTGAAGACAGTGACGGAAACGAAGTGGTACCAGCCGAAGTCGCACGAGATGTGGACGATGGCGAAGACTGGGAGCATTATCAGTCCGAACTGAACGGCACCGGTGATCAGCGCAGCTCCGACGGTCGCCCACCAAAGGAGGAAATACGGATTCGCGATCGTCGTAAGGATACCAGCCTTGAAAGAACTGTATTTCATTTCGGTGTTCCCTCGAACAAGTTTCTCTCTCGACCGCACCATCTCCGCTCCCATGTAGAAGAGGAGGAGACCCCCGACGATGCCTACGACGGCAAAGACGTAGCGGTCATTCAAAACTGTGTCAAACCCTAGGAATATCGCCGCGATCAATGGGACCTCTATCACCGCGTGTCCTGCGGCAATCTTGAGCCCCGCCTTCAGGTCGCCATAGCCTTTCGCAACTGTCGCCGCGAATACGGGACCCGGCATAATCACCCCGGAGAGAGAAATGAACGCGACCATTGCTAGAAACAACGGAGGCGAATCGGGTAGGGTCATGTTCCGACCTGCCAAAGAGCAGTGCGTATGAAGATTCTCATGTCATCCGTGATCATGGTGATCCCGTCACACACCCCACTGCGCACATCGTTTCAAATAATCGCCAGGATCCGTCTCTCTGACGACCATGTTCTCGACGTCAATAACGTGGACGCTGTGAATCCTTGAGTTGAGGATCTCCTCCCTTGATACTGGAGGATTCGAGTAGTACATGTCGCAGTATGACTTGATCGTCCGAATCTCTTCCTCAGTCCTGTATCTCGGCGGCTTTGTCAGACACTTGGGAATCGGGAGTATGTAATGTGGAGGCGCGCCAAGCGCGAACTTGTTGGAGTAGTTGCTGTATCTCGCTATCTTGCTCGCAATCCTCGCTCGGATGTAGTTGGTGGGATCAAGGGCGTGAGCAGGAGGAACGTATCCGGTCTCTATCTCAACTATCATTGTCCCCATGCCCTTGGTGGCAAGGACATCGCATGCAAGATTGCCCCCCACGGTGCATTCAAGGTTCACATCGTAACCGCTGACGATGAGGTTCTTTGCCACGATCATCTCCAAGACCGAGTGGTTTATCTTCAGCAGGTTCTTGTCACGAAGCTCAACAAGCCGCCCGGCAAGGCCGGCGATCTTCTCTTCCACCTTCGGGGTGGTATCAGCTTTCAGTCTCTCTATGAGCGTCTGTATGTCTTTGTCGAACTCATTCAACGAGTCATCCTCTCCGAATCACCGGGTCTGTGATTGGTTGCGCCTCTTCAGGCGTCATCCAGTACCCGTCCATGGATCGGCTGGTCGATGTCATTTCTCTTGCCTGCTGACAATCAGGGTGAGCGTGGAGCGGATTGCGGGTATCTGTCTGACTCTCTGGGTAATGACGCTCTCCAACCCCTCCATCGTGTCGGAATTGACCTTGGCCACGATGTCGTACACACCGTAGACGAGATAAGCCTCCTCGACCTCTTTGAATTTGGCCAATGCATCGATGATATCCGATTCCTTCCCAACCTCAGAATTGGCGAGGACAATCGCGGTAGGCATGTGTATTAGATTGTCGTGGGGGTCTTTAACCTAATCGCGTCCGTCCAAACTCGGTTCTTGGCATACTCTCGGCATTCCGATTCTCGCACAGTCACAGGCTCGGGCCTGAGCTCATTGCGAAATACAAAATGTTGAAGTATTCCTTACTGCCATTGATTCCAAACGAGGATAGACCGGATGGAACATACAGAAGGAACAATTCCTTTCCGGCCCAGTGCGAATCGAATTGTATTTGTTATGGAGGCGGGGTTGTGAGTGGGAAATCTAAGGAGCCCAAAGAGCGAGTCAGGAAACTGATCGAGGCACTGCGTGCGGGTGCGGATTCTGAAAGGGTCAAGGCGGAATTCAAGGACATCCTCGACGGTATGGAATCCGCTGACATCACGAAGATAGAGGACGAGCTCGTGGAAGAGGGTCTTCCGCCCCAGGAGATCCACAGATTGTGCGACGTGCACCTTGCCATATTCAAAGAGGCAGCGGACAAGGCCAAGGTCGAGGTTTCACCCGGGCATCCTATCTACATCCTCGTCGAAGAGCACAAGTTCGTGAGAGATGTCGCGGATGAGATATCGAGGCTTCTGCCGATTGTTGAGAAGGCCAAAGGGTTTCCGGAAATCAAGGATGCCCTCGCGCGACTCGATCAGTTGCTGGGCCACTTGAAGGAGTATGACAAGCACAAGGCAAGGGAAGAAAACGCCCTTTTCCCGTTCATAGAGAGACATGGCGTCACCCAGCCGCCAGCGGTGATGTGGTCAGAGCATGATCAGCAAAGAAAGCTCATCAAGGACGCCACGAACATGTTGAGGAGAAACGAGGAGCTTGGCATATCGAAGTTCAAAGAGAGGATCCTTCCAGTTCTGCGCGCTCTCGCTGAACAGATACCGTCACACTTCTACAAAGAAGAGAACATCCTTTATCCTACTGCCTTGAAGATCATCGAGGAGAAAGAATGGAAGGAGATTAGAGCATCGATGGACGACCTCGGATACTGCTACTTCACACCGAAAGACGCGGTGGGAGAGATCAGGACCACTGCCGCGGAGGCAGAGAAGCGCGGGATCGAGATCATGCTGGAGTCGGGCGTATTTACGGTCAATCAACTCGAGTGCGTTCTGAACTCCTTACCAATCGACATCACCTTCGTCGATGATGAGGATACGGTCCGGTTCTTCAACCAGGCGAAGGACAGAATATTCCCCCGTACAAAAGCGATAATCGGACGAAAGGTCCAAAAGTGCCATCCTCAGAAGAGTGTGGACGTCGTCGACAGCATTCTCAAGGATTTCAAGGCAGGGCGAAGGGACACGGCGAAGTTCTGGCTGCATTTGGGCGAGAAGTTCGTCGTCATACAGTATTTCGCTGTGAGGGACATGAACGGCAAGTACGTTGGATGCCTAGAGGTTTCTCAGGACATAGCGCCCATCCAGAAGATTCAGGGCGAGAAGAGGCTGCTCGACTGAGCATGCACGCAGTTCTAAATAGGATTCCTCGGTTAGTGGAATCATAAGAAAGGCAGCCTCGGGGCCGATGAAGATTACGTAGATGTCTCAGGATGAAGAGAAGAGGGTCAGCTGATCCGCAAGGAGATGATGAGCCCTATGAGTGCAGATTCCATCGGCCAACCCCCTTGCCCTCCGATGTGTGCCAACATCGGGGAGCGGTCAGCGTGCGCTCGTTCTGCTGTCGCGGAAGAGAGTTCTTATACCTGTTCGTCCAAGAAATCATACGATGTCGGTCATTGGCGTGTGCGGAAAGCTCTGCGACAAGTGTCCCCTCTATAGCGCTGAGTGCGAGGGATGCCTTCAGGAGATGAAGATGTCTTCCAGATACACTTGCGAGGTCTACCAATGCGCAGTTTCGAAGGAGCTCGAGAGCTGCGCCGACTGCGACGAATACGACTGCCTGATTACTGCCGAGCATCGCTCCCTTTGTCCCCTTCTGGTCGAGAAGGCGATGCAGCCTGTAACCAGAAGAGTCCAATCGCCCGACAGCCCGGTACAGTGAGATTCCATACGTGATTGTCACCTGTCCTTGCGCCGCTGCGGACCCATTGAATATGCTTTGGCATTGGCTAGGCGTCTGAGTGATCGGGGCACTAGCGGAGTCTCGCGATCCTGATCTGGACACCCGGGGTTTGATTCTCGGCTGCATAGCGTTTGCTTGCCGAGATTGAGACAACTTGTGAATCGTCAGGAAGGATGTAATGGGTCAAACCGTCAAGGACGGTCCTTATCAGTTTGTCAAGATCCGGTCGCTTTGTATTGAGGCGTCTTTTCTTCGGAAGGCTCTTTGGCCTTGGCATGAAGAAGACTAGAGTCAGTTCATAGCCGAAGCTGCTGTCCCCAGAGTAGAAGGATTGCGAGCGCTTCTCGTTTGCATGTTGCGCTTCCATCGCTATTCGCAATTGCCACTTCCTGGTATCCTTGCTGCTGTGTGTGGTGACGACTCTTTCGAGTTTCTTGATGTAGAAGGATTTGGTACTTCCCTGAGGTTTTGGATCGCCGGAAACAAAGAATTCAATGGCATCTTCCACCTCATCAACTGGTCTCTCTTGTTCGGCGATAAACTCAGTGTCATCGATCGGGCTGATATCGTACATTTCTGCAGCCCGATGCTTTTCCCCTCTTGGTTCTCCCATCGCCTTTGGCACTTCCTTTCAGCACTCATTAAGTTTTCGGAACTGAGTCAATGCCCACCGGGGGTCCTTCCTCTTGACTATGTCGATTACGCGCAGTGAACGGGGTCTTTTTCAGCGCGGCCAGTGTCGTCTCAATGAGCATAGCGAACCCAACAATCGACAGGAGGAGCCCGGCGGCCCATCCCCACGGGACGTCGATCATGGGGACGCCGAGCAGGTTGCTCTTGCTGAACGCCACGCATGCAGCGAAGGGAAGGTACATGACGAAGCAGCGAATCGCGATGCCCGCATACTCCGACGCCCAGAGAAGTAGCAGAGTGGCGGGCAACATGTAATAGACCAGGGCGGTCCGGGGGTAGACGATGAGCACTGCAACGAGCACAACCAGCATCCCTTCCCAGAAGCCCAGCTTCTTCTTGTAGACTATCCACAAGGAAGTCACGAAAGCACAAGCGACGATGGCGAGGAGCACTGTCCCCGGGATGCTGAGCCCCCCCATCGCCAGGAAATCCCAGATGCTTATGCCGCCGGTCGGTCCCGACCCCCCTCCCAGGAAGTAGTAGCTTGGGAAAACCAGGAACTCGTTCGGAGCCACCGCCAGGAAAGGCGCGGCGACCATCAGCGACACGAGAACGATGATACCGATCTGCACGAAACGCTCTCTCCATGACCTCGTGTTCAGGAAGAGTACGGGATAGAAGAACGCATTGAATATCTTTGTCCAGAGACCCACGGCGATGGTTAGGGCCGAGAGCCTCAGGCGACGATGCATCGCGAGAACAAGGGGAACCATGAACAGGAACACGACGATGGCCTCGTCCTGGATTCCGAATGTGGATTCGACCGTGCCGAATGGGAGGAACAGGAAAAGGATTGCGACCATAAAAGCCCTGTAATCATCCCATTCCCTAAGCCCGAAATATAGGAATAGGGCGGTTATGATCGTGAAAGCCGAGAAGTACGCCTCGTAGGTCCAGTCTTGGCCGCCGAGTAATTGTGCCGGCAGCATGAAATAAACGATGAGCGGCGGCGACTCACACTGGATATCGCGGTACAGCCACCCGCCGTTCAGCACCGTCTGGGTCCTCGTCCTGTAGTACGGCACGTCCGGCGTGGGACCTATAGTCTGGTCGAGATAATCCCTGAGGACGAGTTGATCGATGGTGACCAGCGAGCCCAGGAGGACTACGCCTACAATGAGAATTACGAGCGCCCTTTTCTCAGGCGGTATCTTCCTTAGTTTTTTCTCCTGGCGCAGCAGCCAATCGTCAAATGAAGCCATGATGTCTTTCTTGCTCCACTTCCCCAGCCCGCGCATGCATCCTCCAAAGCGCCCTTACCGCCCCCTGCACAAGGAATCAGGGCGTCAGTCGGTTCCTGTCCCTCGGAAATAGGATAGCTTCCCTGACGTTCGGAAGGCCCAGCATCTTCTGCACGAGGCGTTCCAATCCAAGCCCCCATCCGCCGTGCGGAGGCATGCCGTACATGAAGGCGTCCAAGTAGAACTTGAAGGAAGAGACGTCCAGACCCTTCTTCTCCATTCTGCTGACCAGCATATCATAGCGATGTTCTCTCTGACCGCCCGACGCAATCTCCTGCCCCATATAGTCCAAATCGAATGAGTGGGAAAACGGGGTGCCGTCCTTCTCCATTATGTAGAATGGCTTGGAAGCCTCCGGATACTCGAGTATCCAGTACATATCGTGACCTTTCGATCTCATGACCTCTCCGAGGGCCTTCTCATCCTCAGTCCCGAGGTCCTCTCCCTCCTCTATCGGTCTGCCCTCTGAGATGAGGATCTCGACAGCGTTGGAGTAAGTCAGGACCGGGAAGGGAGATCTGGGAAGGGTGACAGTTGTGCCGAGGGCTTCGAGGTGCTTGGATCCCCTCTCCATGACGCCTTTGACGACACTTAACATGCAGCCCTCGATCGTATCCATGACATCCCGCTGCGAGGAAATGAAAGCCATCTCTCCGTCGAAACTGATGAACTCGGATACATGTCTAATCGTGTCAGAAGGTTCCGCTCTGAAGGCTGGACCGATTTCGTACACTCTGTCGAGCCCTGTCGACATGAGCATCTGCTTGTATAGCTGGGGGCTCTGGGCGAGGTAGGCGGCCCTGTCGAAGTATTTGATCTCGAACAGCGAAGCTCCGCCCTCGGCTCCCGACGCGACGATCTTGGGAGTGAAGACTTCGACGAAGCCTTCGTTCCTAAGGTAGTCATTGATCAGGTCAAGGACCAGGGACTTGATCTCGAACACAGCCCTTGTCTCTGCCTTCCTCAGATCCATGAAGCGGTTATTGAATCTCGTCTCGACCTCGACTCCCACCTTGTCGACGACCCCTAGCGGTAGGGGAGAGGCTGCTCTGCTGAGCACCTCCACCGAGGTCGGTACGATCTCGAAACCCATCTTCGCCTGCTTGCTTTCTTTCACCACTCCCGAAATCCTGACCACAGATTCCCTGGGAATGGCGGTCAGTACTTCGAATATCTCTAGTGGGACCTTCTTCTTCGGCACCGCGATTTGCAGAACGCCATGCTTGTCCCGAAGTATCACGAATGATATCCCGCCGAGATTCCTCACGTCCTGGACCCATCCCTGGACGATGACCTCTCGGTCATGGTCCTCCCTGGTGATCGTGAGGGAACTACGCGTGGGGGCACTCGCATTCATTTGCGCACCATCGTTCGGAATTGACAGCGTATGTATTTAAGCAATGGTAGTGGTTGGATGCCAGGCGGCAATATCGCACGCACTTCTTTGCGACTCCGGCTCTTCTGCACACTCGTCTTCGAACGCTAGAAGAGTCCTTGGCCCCTTCCCGAACCACCGAAAGGAATAAAGCAAAATGGCTCCAATAGCGAGCCTCATGTGTCCCAAGGTCGACATAGATAGGGAAGAGTGCACCGGATGTGGCTTGTGTTACAACGACGAATGCCCAGAGGTCTTCGTCGAAGGCGACTCGGGGCTATCCGATGTCAAAGATGAGTTCAAGAGTGGGGAACCTGGACAGGGGAAGATTCCGGAAAGCTTGAGGGCTTGTGCAGAGAAAGCGGCAGATGCGTGCCCTGTGAGCGCGATATCGGTTCTAGAGGATTGAGCATTTCAATCAACATCAAATGCTTGAGTGTCGTCCACGGAATCGTTGTGCGCAAGCAAAGACGTTCAATAAGGTCCAGTTTGGAAGGAGATGGACGAATGCTCTGGCCGGCGGGATTCTCGCTATGGTAAATCACGTCGAAACCGCCCCCAGGTCTTGGACCGTGAAGACTGATCAAGGTGACGTCGCTACGACCCGGAGCGATTCGGTGGCGCGACCCTGTGGTTCGTCTCCCTGGACCGCCTAGGGTCGAAGGATATCGGGTCCTTCTGCTGGTCAATTCGCAGATGTCAAATATTTTATATGGACACTTGCATTTACAGAGTGTTCGGGGTTGGGAAGACCTATGTCAGAAAGGGTGACTGTTTCAGTAATCAAGGCAGATGTCGGATCGGTTGCTGGACACTCTCGTCCTCATCCGCGGATGCTCGCGAAATGCGAGGAGATCCTGAAGGACGGCGTGAGAAGCGGGACGATCGCGGACTTCTATGTCACGAGGGTGGGGGACGACGTCAACCTATACATGACGCACAATCGCGGCGAGAACGACAAGGATGTGCACGGTCTCGCGTGGGAGGCGTTCATGGCCGCAACGAAGATCGCCAAGGAAATGAAGTTGTACGCTGCGGGACAGGACATACTCACCGACGCTTTCAGTGGGAACGTCCGGGGCGCTGGTCCTGGGGCCGCGGAGATGGAGTTCACGGAGAGAGGCGCTGAACCAGTCCTTTTCTTCATGGCCGACAAAACCGAGCCTTCCTCATTCTCCCTTCCTCTGACTCGAGTATTCATGGACCCCTTCACCACGACTGGACTGGTCATTGATCCCAGGGCCCATCAAGGATACAAGTTCGAGATCGTGGACGTTTACGATTCGAAGAGGATCGTGATGTCCGCTCCCGAGGAGGCATACGACATACTCAGCATCTTGGGCGATACGACGAGATATGCGATAAAGAGGGTGATGAGCAAGAGCGAGGATCTCGGTATCGCGGCGGTTGTCAGTACTGAGAAATTGAATATAGCTGCCGGAAAGTACGTCGGAAAGGACGACCCAGTCATGATAGTGCGGTGCCAGAGTGGGTTCCCGGCCGTGGGAGAGGTCCTCCAGCCGTTCATGTTCCCCCAGCTCGTCGCTGGATGGATGCGTGGCTCACACCACGGTGCATTGTATCCTTGTTCAGTGGACGATTCGGACCCGTCTTACTTCGACGGCCCTCCGCGGATCGCGTGTCTAGGGTTCCAGATAAGTTACGGGAAGTTCCAGGGACTTGAGGATCCCGGTTCTCCGGCAGGCGTTCATAAGCCGATCGACTACTTCGCCGGGAGCGTTTGGGACGAAGCGAGGAGAAAGGCAGTGAAGGTGAGCATCTATATCAGAGGTCATGGTCCATTCATGCCGGCGATCCTGTCTCCAGAGGAAATGGAATACACGACCAGGCCAGCCGTCCTGAAGAAGCTGCGCGAAAGGATGGAAGACATTGAGTAAGATTTCTACGCCTGTCGTCATTGTCAATTTCAAGACGTACCGCGAGGTGGAGGGCTATAGGTCCCTTTCTATCGCGAGGTTCTGTCAGGACGTTTCGAAGGAGACCGGCGTGTGCATCGCTGTCTGTCCGCCGCTTGTGGAGCTCTCCACCGTCGCCTCCTCCCTGAACATCCCGGTCCTTGCGCAGCACACGGACCCGGTGAAACCCGGGTCCCATACCGGCTGGACAACACCTGAAGCTGTGAAAGCAGCGGGCGCTTCCGGCACGCTGCTGAATCACTCTGAACACAAGATGATGCTTTCCGACATATCGACATCTGTGCGCCTTTGTCGTTCTGCGACCCTTCAGACGGTTGTCTGCGCGGACTCGGCCGAGACCGCTGGCGCATACGCGTTCCTGAAGCCTGACTTCATTGCGGTCGAGCCTCCGGAACTAATAGGGGGCGAAGTATCGGTCACGAACGCCAAACCGGAAGTTGTCGAAAACGCGGTACGCGCTGTTCACCGGATTGATGACAACATACCCGTCCTCTGCGGAGCTGGCGTCAAGACCGGGGAGGATGCGAAGCGGGCGATTGAGTTGGGTGCGAGAGGTGTTCTGCTTGCCTCTGGCGTGGTCAAGTCTGAGGATGTCAAGAAGGCCCTTCAGGACCTTGTCAAGCTTCTGTGATGTCTCCGGCCGTGTCTTGCGAGGTCTCCTCTTCTGAGCCTGAGAATCTCGGGAAGACTGTGGTATGCTGGTTGAGTCTAATTGTAAACGACCCACTTAAGGCCTCTCACCAGGTCGTCTCATCCCGATGAGAGGCCGGGGTCTTCTTCTAACACTAGTCCTCATCCTCCCCGTGATCCAATCTGGCCTCTCATCACTCTCGTCCTCTTCGGTGACCGAAGACACGATTCAGATCGGAATGCCTGGCGAGCAGGTGTCTCTGTCACGCAGTGGAGACGATGTGGTAGGCGCGTCGGCGTCGCGGTTCGGACCTGGAAATAGCACGGTATCCAATCCGACAGGTTGCTTGAGAATCGCTGGTGTGTGTCCCTCGTTCGACACGGAGTTCGTTGCCCTAAGGAACGACGGAACCTCATGTGTGGAGATTCGAGGTTGCGGCATATCTGATGGGGAGGGGAAAGTGACACTGAATACAAACCGGACCCTGCAACCCGACGAGGAGATAGTCCTATGTTCCAACGTATCGCTCTTCCAAAGGGTGTGTCCGGGAAAGCCCGCACTACCCATCCTTTCGAATTGTACCAGTATCCTCGGGAGGTTTATCCTTGCAGACAAAGGAGATGAGGTCGTTCTCACGGATCCGTCTGGGATTGTGACGGACGTCGTCGTCTACGGCGACTCGGACTATGCCGGTCCAGGGTGGAGTGGGAAACCGGTCGACAAGCCCCCGAAGGGGCACGAGATTTCCAGAAGATCACATGGGATTCTTGAGGACACGAATACGTCGTCGGACTGGCTCATTGCTCCGCCTGGTCGGTCCGATTTCGCGCCAATCGCAACGACTGCACTGGTGGAGCCCTTTCTAGCACCGGACAATGCTTGCTCCCGTTTGATCAGGGAGTTCGAATACTCCTCGTCATCGATTCACGCCTCCGTTTACGAGCTGAATGATCCCAAAATCGTATCAGCTCTTGCCGCGTCCGCGAGAAGAGGTGTCTCAGTCGAGGTCTTGCTCGAGGGACAACCTGTCGGAGGGATCTCCGACAAGTGCAAATCAGCCGCATTGGAGCTTGATGATGCGGGCGTCATCGTCTCGTTCCTGAAGTCCAAGGACAGCTACAAGCGGTACGACTACCTTCACTGCAAATACGCCGTCGTCGATGGGCGACGTTGCATCGTCATGTCTGAGAACTGGGTCGTGGACGGCATAAACCGCAACCGCGGATGGGGGGCCGTCGTGGAGAGTCGAGACCTCGCTTCCTTTATGATGCAGGTCTTTGAACAGGATTCCGCCAACGGGAGTCTTGACGTTTGGCCGATCGGGAAGGTACTGGAACGGCAGGGAAGCGTTAACTCTGTCGGGCCGGACCAAGCCAGAGCTGGCCTAGAGAACCTTGTGCGATTCGAGGCTTCTGTTCGACCGCTCGTTGCCCCGGATTTCTCATTGGGGAGACTGGGGGAGCTTATTGAGAATGCGAAGTCGAGGATTTTCGTGGAGCAGTTCTACTGCGATCCATCATGGCTGGAGTCGGATAGCCTTCTGTCGAGCCTCTTCTCCGCTGCGTCAAGGGGAGTTGCTGTCAGGGTGTTGCTCGACTCCTCATGGTTCAACTCCGGGGAGAACAGGAACAACACAGCGGTGGTCGAGGGGCTAAACCGACGTGCGTCGGAAATGGGGGTGAATTTCGAGGCAAGGCTCGTTTCGGAATACCATGCTTTTGAGATCACCCACAACAAGGGCATGGTCGTTGACGATATCACCGTGGTATCGAGCATGAACTGGGCCGATGTGTCATTCAAAGAGAACAGGGAGATTGGGCTCGAGATATGGTCTGAAGGGGTGGCATCGTATTTCAGCAACGCCTTCTGGGAGGACTGGGCGATCGATCCGTATCCTCCGATTGTGAGCCTATCCTTTCGGAACGTGACGGTGTACGAAGGAACACCCGTTTGGCTGGACGCTTCCAGATCGACAGACAATGTCGGGATCGCGGGGATTTCGTGGGACGACGGAGCCGACGGTTCTATTGAGTGGGAAGGCCTGACCCAGCTCGTCAGGCTCAATCCCGGGAGGCACGTGATCTCCGTGGTCATCGTTGACAAGTTCAACAATTCCGCCAAGTCGGAGTTGGAGGTCGTCGTATTGGAGACCGACGATGTCGACAAGCCGAGTCTATTGTTGTATCTCCCTTTGGCCACCGGGGTTGCAGGATTCGTCGTCTGGTATATTCTCAAAAGGATTAAGACTGGATAGCGCGATAGGTCGATTGTGCGCATCCGGTATTTCGCCTTGAGCGATCTCAGATCCGTGTTCGATCTTGCGTGCACCGCGTTGAAAGAGCGCTACACCCCGACTCTGTTCCTCAACCTTCAGTCCTATTGGCCTGAAGGATTCATCGTCGTCGAAGACCTCGGTATGGTCCATGGATTCATACTCGGTGTGACGATGTCGCGGATACAGGCGAGGATATTGATGCTGGCTGTTAGCGACAGATTCAGAAGGAAGGGATACGCGTCCCTGCTCTTCCGCCAGTTCTGCATGGAATGTGCGAAGAAAGGGATCCGTTATCTGACGTTGGAAGTGAGAAAAAGCAACCTTCCCGCCATGCTGTTCTACGAGAAGATGGGATTTCAGATCACCGGCGAAATCAAAAGATATTACACTGACGGAGAGGATGCTTACAAAATGCACATCTTTCTCTAGTGGAACATCTGGTCGTTCTGATGTTCGTTCCAGAAATAGTAGGGAGACTTCTCCTTCTGCGACGAAGTGATGTCGGTGGAGAGCCCCCTCTGATAAGACCCGTACCGGTCCTTTATCTGTTCTTCGACAGGTTTGCTCCTCTTCAGCGCGGATTTGATATGTCTCTCCTCGATAAGCTGGTCGCCCTCAATCACAGCCAGGTCTCCGGCGGATCGGACCAGACCGCCGAGCTCTCTTAGTCTGAGCGTCAGCGCACCGCTCTTGCCGTCGATGACGCTTGCCCTTCTCTTTGCCTCTTTTATTATCGCCTCGATCCCCGAACGGGAGGCATGGGGGATCCTTCCGTCAATCGATATTTCCTGGGCTATGAACTGCGCGAGGAGCGCTCTATTCTCCGGGGTGTCTTCCGTTGATGTCTCGACAAGGACCTCATAACCGTTGCCGTTGATACGCGAGCGCAGCGGCGAAAGGATCTGCTCGAGATCCTGTATGTTGCATGCCCCCACGAAGATGAAGTCGCAAGGAACGTTCTCGACCTTCACGCTAGCTCCCGCGCTCTGCGGGTTCCTTCCAGAGATCGGGAAGCGCCGCTCCTGCATCGCGGTCAATATGAACCTCTGCAAATGACCCAAGTGCGGCAACTCATCCAGGAAGAGCACTCCTTCATGCGCCTCGTGGATTGCGCCGGGTATGACCCGGTCGTATGGCTGCGTTCCCAGGGCCGGATGCCCGCCGTAAGGATCGTGACGGACGTCACCCAACAACTCAGTCTCGCTCGCGCCGGTGGCAAGCACGAAAGGATTACGATCCAGGCGAACGAGGACCTTTCGGGGGGATATCTTTTCGAATTCCCTCCTCTTCTCCAGCGCCTCTTGGTCGAGGACCCTTATCATTTCCCCGCAGCGCTCGAACACCACGACTTCTTCCTTTCCCAGACGCTTCCTGGTCGTGGTGACTCTGTCATTGGCTCCAGGGAGCCCTTTCACGCCTGCAGCGCCCATGGTGGCTTCGAATATGCCGCCGATCAAATCCCCGAAAGGATTGTTGCTCGATGCCATGTCCCCGATCTTCGGGCGCTGGCACTTGGTACAATATCGTTCCGTCGGCGAAGAGTAAGACCCGCAATTCTTGCATCTGTATCCCAAGCGCTCCGCCACGTTGATGGGAGCGTTCTTCGGGTCGATGAGCTCCCCCTCCGCGAACTCCTTCGATTCCACTTCCTTGCGGACCTCGTCCGCCCTTTTCACCTCGATCGAAGGTCTCTCAGGATTCTCGGGATTGTGGACGACGCGTATCTCTTCCGTCGGCCTGGACAAGTGAAGTGCCAGGGCCTGAGCTATCATGGATTTTCCAGTGCCTGGCGGACCGACGAGCAGAAGGTGGCGCCTTTGGCGCGCAGCGATCCTTGCTAGCGTGACCGCCTCGTCCTGACCGATTACTCTCATCAGCGGATCCTTTGGAATAAGGACATCCGCCGTAGACTCGATCGATTTCAGGTCTGGCTCGCGCCGCAGGTCAACCTTTCCTTCAGTCATCAGTTCAAATCATCCTTTGTCCAAATCTCCACCGAAGCTGGCTGCTTCGTAACGTTGCTCATCTTAGTTCCGACCACGGTCCCGATCTTCTTCTCCGCGGCCAGGTCGAGAATCCTCTGTGTAATCACGCCGTCGAAGACGACCGCGACCGTTTCCTTCGGGGTCTCCTTGAGCAGGTTGGCCAACTCCTTGCTCGGGACTTCCTTGATAACGACGCCCTTGTCGTTCAGAAGTCTTGCGTTCAGGGTCGAGGACAGCTCGCCGAGCATCGTCTTGTACTTCTGCTGAGCGGGAGATAGCTTTTTTACAGGCCGCTTCTCCTCGTGCTCCTCCTTCGATGCGTTAGTGGCTTCCATGCGCTCCATCCTCTCCGTCTTCTCCGCGGTGTGGGCAACGACATTGTTGGCTTGCGCGGCCTCTCCGCCAAAGCCGTACATCTCGACGAACTGTTCTCCAGGTATCTTGTTCCGGAGGCACTTCATAATCTGCTTTTGTGTCAGTTCCTCGACTTCTTGACCTCTGGGTGCCCTCGTGACGAAGTCCACCTCAGCCACTTGGAAGAGCTCCCTCAGAATTAGCTCTCCTCCTCGGTCACCGTCCACGAACGCGGTTACGATCCTTTCTCTCGAGAGGTCGCTTATCGTCTTTGGGATGTTTGTCCCTTCCACCGCGATTGTGTTCTTGATGCCGGATTTGAGGAGGTTGAGCACGTCCGATCTTCCCTCGACGATGATAATTGAATCGGAATCTGGCACGTTCGGACCCGCTGGAAGCCGGTCCTTTCCGTAGTATATGACCTCCTCGACCTGCACCGACTGTCGCACGCTCTCAGTGAGATCGATGCCAGTGTTCTTCGACTGTTTCATCAGGTCGCCCAGAAGCTCGCGGGCCCTGTCGATTATCCTCGCGCGCTTCGTTATGCGAACGTCCTCAATAGACTCAATGTTTATCTTCGCCTTGCAAGGTCCAACCCTGTCGATCGTCTCAAGCGCTGATGCCAGAATGACGGTCTCGACCTGATCGAGACTTGACGGTATGAGTACCTCTCCTTCGGACTTGCCCTGCTTCGAACCCACCTCGACCTCAATGCGGCCAATCCTGCCGCTCTTCTGGAGGTCCCTCAGGTCGAGCTCGTCACCGAGTAAACCTTCTGTCTGCCCGAAAATCGCTCCCACCACGTCAGGCTTCTCCACGATACCATCCGCGACAAGCCTTGCCTTTACCAGGTACTTGGTGGTGCTAGGATCAATGTTCATTTTGTTCACCTTTTATTGTTCTCGCCGGAAAAACAGCACGGACCTCTAATATCCGTTCTTCATCTGCGCTGCAGAGGTGATCCTTCTGATCGGCCCCTTGCCCAGATCGACCATTCCTTGATGTATCCTGTGTAAGGACATGATGAATGGGTGATAGTGATCATGATATCAAACAGGCCTTACCTGTTTTTCCAGTCCCTCTACACATTGTAACCACTTATATAATTTTCGGTACGGTTAGCGCAAGGCGAACGGGAAAACGCCATTGTGACTGAAGAAACTCGTCAGGGCACTTCAGTTCGAATCGACTCTTAACCGCCTGACGCGACCCTGATTATGCGAATCCTGTCACCGTCTTTCAGAGCCTGGGTTATCGGAATAGGTAGTCTGTCCTTGACAACGATGTGCGCATCTGGAAGGAGATCAAGAAGCCGGAGCAAATCGGCCGCGGTGCTGCCACTCTCTAAAGATCTTTTCGATGAGTTTCCATTTGCTTCCACAATCACACTTATGGATCCCGGCATGCTATTCTAGACCCCATTAAGTGGCCGATGTCCGTCCACGGCCTGACTTCGATGCTGAGGGTCGATTCGAAGAGGCGGTAATAATCCTTTGCGTCCTTCCCGATGGTCTTCTGGGCAAGGATAGTGTTCGAAATCCCGCGTTTCGCTAAAGGTAAAAATACGTGTACGCCATTGGCAGCTCAAGGGCCGAGGTAGCCTAGCCCGGAAAGGCGGTAGCCTCGAATGTTGCAGGACAGCATCAGAGCGAGCTACTGGCGGTTCACGCCTCGGGAGTTCAAATCTCCTCCTCGGCGCCAGTATCGATCCCTAAGCACCAATCGGCAGGCGATCCGGTCACACGATGCCGCCATAGTGGCCTGGTCCCAGAACCTCATCCTGGACTCTGAATGAGAACTTTTCATTCACCTGGTGGAAGTCCTCGCCGAACCGGTCTCGGGTGAATTCCTTGCATTCCTCATAGACCTCGGTGTCATCCTCTATAGAGATTGCGTCCTCGATCCGCGGGAAGACGGACGATTCCTCCTTCTGGATATGATTGGTGACGTCCTCCACCAATGCCCGACTCGACTTTGAGAGCCTCGTCAAGTCCTTCACGCCTTTGTGTCTTGTCTCATCCAGCATGGTTCTGAGCAGTCTTCTCGCACGCCGATGGTCTGCGATCAGTCTGTCGATCTCCGGTCTGAGGGCGGGCGCGGACTTCATTGCTGTCGGGAAAACGAACCGTTCCTCCTTCTTGTGGTGGAATCTGTCCATGTAGGAATCCAGGAAATCAACGATCTCGACGACCTGGTCCTTGTATTTCTCGGTCGAGTTCCCCTTCAGTATCTCCCTGAGCACGTCCAGGACCTGCCTGATCACGCCGTGCTCGTAGGAGAGCAGCGCCACGCATGCTCGCATCGCAAGGAACGACAAAGCCTAGGCTATGTATATGTTTCCATCAGGTGATTCCCCGCCCCCGCTCTTGTCGATTCTCCGAAGGTCTTATTAGATTCAAGAGAGGTTTAGAGCGCCATATCCGAGTCGGGGGAAGTTCCTTGGAAGACTATCTGGAAATGATCATGGACCTTGCATCGAAGCATGGTGCGACATACTCCGAAGCCAGGTATCAATCGGACACATACGAATCAATCTTGTTAAAGAACGGCATGCCCGAAATGACGAGTTTCGACGTCAGGAAGGGCATCGCTATGAGGGCATTGGTGGGAGGCGGCCTAGGGTTTGGAGCGACCAATCTCATGACAAAGAGGGACCTAAAGGCGCTTGTGGGGCGCGTCGTGCATCTGGCCAAGGCATCCTCCAAGGTCATCAGGACTCCTATCTCGATGGGACAGGCAGACATCGGGAAAGGGACGGTGGAGATTAAGCCCCGGATTGGTTTCGATGCGGTACCCATGGAGGCGAGACTCGATCTTCTGAAGGAGGCCGACTCTGCAGGGGTCAAGTCCGCGGAAGCGGTCGGGGTCAAGCTACCTGGAAGATATGTCTCGTTGGACGCATTGGTCACTGAGAAATTCGTGATGACATCTGACGGTGCACGTGTTCACAGCATTATTCCTAAGGTCTCGGTCGATGCATTCCTGACCGCATTCGAGCCACAGAGAGGAATCGTTCAGAGAACGTTCAGCCTCGGGGAATCCAGCGGCTGGGAGAGCGTCGAAAGATGGGATCTCCCAGAGAGAATCGAGAAGGAGGCGCGCAGCCTCGCTGATATCCTTGTCAAAGCAACCCCGATGAAGGGAGAGAGATGCGATGTCGTCCTCGGTCCTGAGGTCGTCGGCATCATCAGTCACGAATCGAGCGGACATCCGGGCGAGGCGGACCGCATATTGGGGAGAGAGGCGGCGCAGGCAGGCGAGACCTATCTCCAGAGGGATTCGATTGGCATGAAGGTCGGTTCCGACGTGGTCAACGTCATCGAGGACCCGACGATCCCGCGGTCATTCGGATTCTATCTTTACGATGACGAAGGAGTGAAGGCACGCAGGAGATACCTTATCAAGCAAGGCAAGATACACGAGTTCCTTCACAACCGCGAGACAGCTCATGTGTTCGGAGTGGAGAGCAACGCTTCCTCCCGCTCCGTGGCTTACAATAGAGAACCGATTGTGCGAATGGCGAATACATTCGTCGAGGCTGGAGACCGCAAGTTCGAGGAACTGCTTGAGGGAATCGAGAATGGGGTCTATGTTAAGAATTTCATGGAGTGGAACATCGACGACAGGAGATACAATCAGAAATACGTGGGTCTCGAGGCCTATCGTATCGAGAAGGGTCAGTTAAAGGGTCTCTTGCGGAACCCGATAATGGAAATGACGACCACGAGCCTTTGGTCGGCGGTGGATGCGGTCGGCAAGGATCTCGAGTTCAGCGCGGCATCGTGCGGGAAGGGTGACCCAATGCAGGGCATACCTGTATGGACGGGTGGTCCTCACATTAGGCTCAGGAACATCAGGCTGGGGGGTGTCTCATGAGAGTGGAAGAAATCTGTGAGTTCGTCCTCAAGGTCTGCAATGGCGAGGGGGCCTCGGATGCGGTTGTAACGGTCACCGAGGTCGAAGAGACGATGATCCGCTTTTCGAATAACGAGATCACGATTTCGAACGCTCTGAAGGACGCCTCGGCCCACATTTTTGTCGCAGACAGGGAGAAGAAGGCCGGTATGGGTGTCGCGGACCTGTCGAAGAAGACGCTTCTGGCATCAGCAAAACGAGTGGTGACTTCTGCAAAGAGGGCTCCGCCAGGCGATGTGTATGCGCCCCTTCCCAAGGGCCCCTTTCGCTATGACGAGACCGCTCTGGGTCAGCCCAGACTCGAAATGGGGCCGAGAGAGCTCGTGGGATTGGTGAGATCGGCCGTGGATGCAGGATTGAGGGAAGGCGCGGAGCGAATGGCTGGATCGCTGATCGCCAGGAACGGCAGGGTGATCCTCCGAACGACTGGAGACGTGATCGCTTCTGCGAAAAGCTCCAGCATCGAGATCTCCGTCAGAGCTTTCTTGTCAAATCTGGCGTCAGGCCATTCGACGGTGATTGCCGCGTCAGAGAAGGATTTCAGACCGGAAGAGGCCGGAGCCGAGGCGGGCAGACTTGCCAAGGCCGCGGCGAACCCGGTTGATGGGGAGCCGGGTGAGTACCAGGCAGTTCTCGGGCCGCTCGTTTTCGCCGACCTCGCATGTCAGGTAGGTAGGTCGGCATCCGCGTTCAATGTGGATGCGGGTCTGTCTTTCTTGGGAGGGAAGATTGGGCAGAAGGTCGCTTCCGACAAGTTTGGCATCGCCGATGATGCGACGTTGAAGGGCTCTTACGGTGCGTTCCCGTTCGACGCCGAGGGCCTGCCCACGAGAAGGACCGCTGTCATAGAAAACGGTATCCTGAAGAGCTATTTGCACAACAGCTCGACCGCCAAGAAGTTCGGGACGCAGAGTACGGCGAACGCGGGCCTAGTGGTGCCACATCCTTTCAATCTGGTCGTCGAAGCGGGCGACAAGACGCTCGAAGACATGATACGGTCCGTCGACAAGGGAATATACGTCACGAACGATTGGTATCTGAGGTACCAGAATTACGCCACGGGAGACTTCTCCACCATACCTCGTGATGCCATGTTCTTGATTAGAAACGGCCGGATAGAGAAGTCCATCAGGGAGCTGAGGATTAGCGACAACATGATACGGATCCTTCAGAACCTCTCTTCGCTTACGAAGGACAGGAAATGGGTGAAGTGGTGGGAGGTGGAGGTGCCGACGCTAACGCCGACCGCACTCATCGGAAAGGTCAACTTCACGAAATCGTCGATGTGATCTTCCATCGTCATGAATTTACTCGTGTCTCAGGGCGTCCAGCATACTGCCGCTCCTGAAACCCTCGAGGTCAAGGGTCACGTAAGTGAATCCGACCTCTTTGAGCTCTCTTGCGATGTCGCCCCTCTTCTCCATCACGAATCCTATCGCTTCTTGAGGGACCTCGATCCGTGCGATCAATCCGTGATGCCTGACGCGGAGCTGCGCAAGACCGAGACCCCTAAGGCGATCCTCCGCAGTCTCAATCATCCTCAGCTTTTCTTGCGTGATTCTCTCGTTGAAAGGTATCCTAGATGCGAGACATGCGTTCTGAGGTTTGTCTGCGGTCGGCAGTCCCATCCGCCTCGAGATCGACCTTATCTCCTTCTTCGTCAACCCCACCTCGGCCAAAGGGCTCCTGACGCCCATCTCTTCGCTAGCCTTCTTTCCTGGTCTGTGAAATCCAAGGTCGTCGGCGTTGTTACCGTCGGCGATCCCCGCCATCCCCTCCCGCTCCGCGACCTGTCTCACCTCCGCGAAGAGGGACTTCTTGCAGTAGTAGCATCTGTCCGGGGTGTTGCTGACGAAGCGGTGATCCTCCATTTCCTTAGAATGCACGATATGAATCGGGACGCCGATGGCCTTGGCGAGGACGACCGCTTCCTGCTGTTCCCAAGAAGCGAAGGTCTCCGAGACGCTCGTGACCGCGACGACGTTCTCCCCCAGGACGTCGTGTGCGACCTTCAGGAGCAAGGTACTGTCGACACCGCCGGAGAAAGCGACCGCAACGCTCCCCATGTTCCGAAGTGTCTCTTTCAGCTTCGCCAGCTTCTCTTTTTCTGACACCACGGACACCAATCGCAAGATGCGCTCAAATAACTATTCTTCGCGGATAGTGTTCTCAATTAGCCGCCGACGGCAAAAGAGAAAAGAAAAATAGACTCGTAGTACATAAGCGCGACCATGAACATCCGCGAGGTTCTGGAACGATACAAGAGGGGAGACATCGATGCGGCCGAGGCGGAGAAGATGCTTAAGTTGGACTTCCTGGAGCGCATAGGCGATCATACCGTCTTTGACCATGCGAGGGAAGCGCGGAGAGGAATCCCCGAAATCATACTGGGCAACACCAAAGCTCCCGAGGCTGTGGCGGACATCGTCCAACATGTGCTGGAGGACAGGGAGCTGGTCATCGTTTCCAGGACATCCTCGCTTCACTGCGAGGCTATCAGGAGGAGCATCGGCCCCAAAGGCGTCAAATGGGTTGACAAGGCCTGCATGGTAGTCGTTGACAGAAGGAAAAAGGTCAGGAAGACGGGACGGATAGGAATACTCACGGCCGGCACCTCTGATATCTCTGTGGCGGAAGAGGCGAGGATCGTCGCGGAGGCGATGGGATGCGAGGTCATCACTGCCTACGACGTCGGCATCGCTGCGTTCCACAGATTCATGGACCCCCTTGCGTCGATGCTCGAAAGGGGTTGCGACGCTTTGATCGTGGTCGCCGGTATGGAAGGCGCTCTGCCATCGGTCGTCTCGAGCCTTGCGGACGTCCCAGTGATTGGCGTCCCCACTTCAGTTGGCTACGGAATGGGGGGTGAAGGTGTCGCAGCACTTATGTCCATGTTGCAGACCTGCTCTCCCGGTCTTGTGGTCGTGAACATCGACAACGGAGTCGGTGCCGGTGCAACCGCTGCGTTGATAAGCGGCCGCTGCCGAGCCAGGAGGAAGGACGGCGCCTCAGGATAGTTGGATAGGGTCACCGAAATGACAGACTTGATCTCAGTCCTACATGGGTCAATGTGCTCCGCGGTCCTATCGTTGCCGCTGACGTTGAACTTCATCCGGAGGCGAACGTGGTGGTGAGTCCCCTTCACCTTTTCAGAAAGAAAGGACTCATCGTTCGTCCAATGTTGCCTGAGGACGTCGAGGATTTGAGATTCGTGGGTCAAGAGGCGTGGTCGGACCTGGCATCAAGGGACATCGGAAGGAAGATCAAGTATCCGATGCGTCCTCGACAGATCATCGAGGGGTACATCCAAAAGGAGCCCATGGGATGCCTCGTTGCCGAGAAGGAGGGAGAGATAATCGGAGCGGCCTATTCTCATGTTTGGGGGACCGTCGGCTGGGTGGGCCCTTTTGAGGTTCTCCCAGAGCATCAGAATGTAGGAGTTGGGGGTGCGTTGCTGGATGAATGCGAAAGGTTCCTGTTGAGGAGAGGGGCGAACGTCATAGGACTGGAGACGATGTCCCACATCCCTAAGAATCTGCACTTCTACCTTTCTCACGGGTACGCACCCACAGCCCTGACGGTGATTACCGACAAGGTTCTCGACGCAAGTGACGTGGACAAGTCCGAAGACAGGCTCGAGGTACAGGGCGCTAGAGAAGCATGTGTCGAAGACCGCGAGGAGGTCTCGACGGCTCTGAAGAGGATCGGGAACTCGATCTATCCCGGTCTTGATTGTTCCTGTGAGTTCGACATTCTGGTCGAGAAAGGACTAGGCACTGCGTTCGTATGGGAAGACAAGGGCCGTCTCGATGGCGTGGCGCTCCTTCATACGTATCAGAAGTCGGATGACGCCAGCTACTCTTCGATAAAACTGCTGGTCGTCGATCCTCGTTCAGAGAGGGCAAGCTCTGGGTTCCTAACCCTCCTGCGCAGTTGCGAGGGCAGGTCTCATTCCGTGGACAAGAAGAGAATGTGCGCGCGTTTTCCCGTCAATTGCAGCGATTTGTACCGTACAATGGTAAGGCTCTCTTACTCAATCAAGGGGGCGAACATCCGTTTCGTGAAGGGTTCGGAGTACAGAGAGAAGGGAGTCTACAATCTGACATCGTGGGCAGGCTGAGACCACTTTTGTCTAGGGCTGGGCAAAGGTCAAATAGGGTGTTCCTTTTATGAAACCCAGTAAAGTCATGACTATCGACCGGGCCGGTCTCGCGGACCTTTTCAAGGACACCAAGCCCACCTCCAAAGACACCACCTCCAGCGGAGCCTGCGCCCTGTGCAAAGGCTCGAAGATGCTATGCGGCAAAGACCGTTGCCCGCTCATGGTCAAATTCTACTCCCAGTCAAGGACAAGACGCTTGATAGACACGCTCGACCTCTACGGCAACTCCCCTCCGGCCGTGTTCGTCGGGCGGTTCGGCTACCCGAACGTCGACGTCGGTCCTCTAGTGCCTCCCGCGTTCGGGGACACCTCCATAATGGACACACCGGAAATGTGGGTAGGCAAGACGATAGACGATATCGTCGACTTCAGATTCTCTTTGGTCCGGGGAAAGCACAGGATCAACGTCTCCAACTTCCAGTCCTGCGGCAGAATGGTCGACTACACGAGGGAATTGGCACTTGCTGTCGATCCGATCGACGTAGAAGCAGCATTTCAGAAGAAGCCTGCTGGCAGAATTGTTCTGGACGACGAGGTCCAGCCTTTCGGACCCTCCGCCAGACTCCGGAATCTCTCCATTGGCAATCCGAAGTATGATCAGAGGGTCGAGAAGGCTTTCTACGACACGGACCTGAGGGCTGTAGAGGCGGTCGTAGATCTCTATTCCCGCGGCGTTCTGGTGTCGAGGATACAGAAGGCGTTCAGCGTTGGAGCCTTCGGCGTCGAGAAGAAGAGGAAGTTCGTGCCTACAAGATGGAGCATAACCGCCGTCGACGATATCCTCGGAAAGTCCCTTCTCGAGCGAACGAAGACGTATCCCATGATCGACGAGTTCAGGATCTATGACTGGGAGCAACTTGACAACAGGTGGTCCGTGCTTTTCCTCCCGACGACCTGGCGCTACGAACTCATTGAAGCCTGGTACCCAAATACGGCTTGGAATCCTATGGGGAAGCACATTGAGATACTCAGCGATCATGAGATGTATGAGGGTAGGAAGGAGTACGCCCGGATTGGCGGGTGTTACTACGCCGCTCGTTTCGCCGTGAACGAACTTCTGAGTAGGGAGAGGCGCCAAGCTGGTGCCATCATCTTCCGCGAAGCGCACCCTGGTTATATCATGCCCGTCGGCGTGTGGAACGTGAGGGAGAACGTGCGAACGGCACTCAGACAGCCTCCTTCGAGATTCCCTTCGCTGGAAGAAGCTCTCGGACACATCAGCAAACGGATGGATATTCCCCTTTCGACCTGGATCAGGCACAGCGGCGTGCTGAAGGACCTCATCTTCCAGAGGAGGATGGAGGACTATGCGTGACCTGTTCTCTTACTCCGACGAGCCAGTGATCCGACAGGACCCGGCCGACAATAGGGCGGTCAAGGTGAAGGAGATCATGTGCAAGACCGCCCTATCCAGGTCTCGATTGCCTGGACTCGACTACGCTCTCAATCCCTACGAAGGGTGCGAGCACGGTTGTGTCTACTGCTATGTCCCTTATGTCCTCAGAGTCGTCCCCTCAGAATGGGGCAAGTGGGTTAACGCCAAGGTCAACCTGCCAAGCCTTCTATCCAGAGAACTGAGGGGAAAGAAAGGTGTCGTTGGCATCGGAACCGTCACCGACCCCTATCAACCGATGGAGAGCACCATGTCGCTAACCCGAAAGTGTCTGGTAGAACTGCTCAGGTCGAATATGCAGGTAAGCATTCTGACGAAGTCGGACCTCGTTCTCAGGGACGTACCTTTGCTGACGGGGTTGGCCAAGGTGGAGGTCGGGATTACGGTGACGACACAAGATGATAGCCTAGCTGCGAAGTTCGAACCCCTTGCGTCGCCGCCATCAAGAAGACTGCGGGCACTGGCGGAGATGAGCGCGAAAGGGATCGAGACGTACGCGCTCGTCGGCCCGATGATCCCTCTCGCGACGGACAGCGGGCTGGATAGACTGGTCTCGGAGATAGCGGAGACCGGGGCGCGAAGGATCATGGTGGACAGACTCAGACTGCGTCCTGGGATGCTCGACAAGATGCACAGACTGAGCGTATTCCGAGACGACGAGCTCAGGGGGGAGTTCGACGCGAAAGTCCTCTCCGCCTCATATTTCGAGAGTGTCGAACTGAGGATCCGGGAGCTTACCAAGGATGCTGGTCTGGTATTTGAATCGGCTTTCTGATCAGAGTGACCGAGTGCGCCTGTTGCCTAACTGGCCCTCCTACGTAGGCTATGAAGGTGAGGCTGCTGTCTAGGGGCCTTTATCCATCCAACATTGACAATGTTTATATAGAAGCACTAAAATACCGACCGAGAAAGAGGAGGCCTGACGAATGGCATATTCTATGGGACAAGGTCAGCCAATTATCGTGCTGAGGGAAGGCACAGAGAGAAGCAAGGACAAGGAGGCGACATCGAACAACATTGCCGCCGCCAGGGCAGTTGCTGATTCTGTGCGCTCGACCCTCGGGCCGAAGGGCATGGATAAGATGCTCGTTGACTCGATGGGGGATGTTGTGATAACGAATGACGGTGTAACGATTCTGAAGGAGATCGACGTGCAGCACCCCGCTGCCAAGATGATCGTTGAGGTCGCCAAGACCCAGGATGCTGAGTGTGGCGACGGGACGACGACGTCGGTCATAGTAGCGGGCGAGTTGCTGAAGAAATCGGAGGCCCTTATCGAGCAGAACGTGCACCCTACGATCATTGTGAACGGTTTCAGGATGGCGGCCGCGGAGGCCGTCAAGATACTGGATAGCATCGCTCTGGATGTGACCGCAAAGGACAACGAGATGCTAAAGAAGGTCGCGAGAACCGCAATGACCGGCAAGAGCGTCGGCGGTCAAAAGGAGTATCTTGCGAACCTCGCCGTGGATGCGGTGAAAGCGGTTGCTGAGAAGAGGGATGGCAAGTCCTTCGTGGACGTGGACAACATCAAAGTCGAGAAGAGGATCGGCGGCGCGATCTCTGACACGCAGATGATCCAGGGTATCGTCGTCGACAAGGAGCGCGTCCACCCGAGGATGCCCAGAGTCGTAAAGAACGCGAAGGTCGCCGTGCTTAGCGTCGCTCTTGAGATCAAGAAGACCGAGGTCGAGGCAAAGATCCAAATCAGCGACCCAATGGCCATGCAGAAGTTCCTCGATGAAGAGGAAGCGACTCTCAAGAAGAAGGTCGAGAAGATAAAGAGCGTCGGCGCGAACGTCGTGTTCTGCCAGAAAGGTGTTGATGATCTAGTGCAGCACTACCTTGCTAAGGAGAACATATTCGCTTCCCGCAGGCTCAAGGAGTCCGATATCGAGAAGATCGCGAAGGCCACTGGTGCGAGCATCGTCGGGAACCTGGACCAACTCGAATCAAGCGATCTCGGAAGTGCCGAGACCGTAGAGGAGAAGAAGGTCGGCGACGACAACATGACATTCATCACCGGCTGCAAGAACCCGAAGGCCGTCTCGATAGTCATACGCGGCGGCACCGAGCATGTGATCGACGAGATCGAGCGTTCGCTTCATGACGCCCTGAGAGTCGTTGGCGTCACTCTCGAAGACGGAAAGGCGATAGCAGGCGGGGGATCCTCAGAGATCGAGTTGTCCCTCAGGCTGAAGGACTACGCGGCAAGCGTCGGCGGAAGGGAACAGCTGGCGATCGAGGCGTTCGCCGTGGCGATGGAGATCGTGCCCTGGACCCTGGCTGAGAATGCCGGGCTGGACGCGATCGATGTGATCATACGCCTGAAGAGTGCACACGAGGGGAAGAGCGCCGATGCGAAATACTACGGCGTTGACCTCAGCAGCGTGGAGCCGAAGAACATGCTCAAGGAGGATGTCATCGAGCCGCTCAGAGTTAAGACCCAGGCCGTGAAATCGGCAACAGAGGTCGCGAGCATGATCCTCAGGATCGACGACGTCATAGCCGCGAAGAGGGGCGCCCCGATGGGACCTCAAGGTGGAGAAGGCTGCCCGCCCGGGCGCGGACCCGGCGGAATGCCCGGCATGATGTAGGAAGATCCCTCAAGACCCTCAACCAAACTCCTTTTACCAAACACCCTTTTCCCTTTTATCTTATTCTAGCGAGGTCAAATCTGTCAAGGTCATGCAGTTCTCAGAGTCATGCGTAAGGCAGGCCAGCAGCTGATATTCTGCTCGAAACATTCTAATACCCAGGAGAATGTGATTTCACTACGGACGTCAGGAGGAATGGAATGAGAAAGAGCATCATTATGGCAGCGCCGGTCGCTGTCACGCTCTTGCTTCTTGGGGTTTTGTTCACGTCGCCGATTGTCTCAGCAGAGGCAGACGCGCCTGTCTGGGAAGAGGGCGACAAGTGGGCCATGGGCAAGGAGGCTGACATAGGCGCTATGGTGGGAGACACCTCGGACCTTGAGGATCTTCTTGGCAGTCTCGGGAGTCTGTCGCTTGATCGTTTTGACGTGGAAGGAGAAGCGGCTTCCTGGATTGTCTTCGAGGTCGTTGATGTTACCAGCACGGAGTACAATGTCTCTGTGAAATACGGAGGAAAGCTCAACTCAGAGATTCACGTCCAGATATCTGGAGACTTGCCCAAGGCAGGAACCTATGGATTTGGTGATCTGAACGATTTGCCGAAGGAGCAGAAGACTGTCAAGGCGGATCTCATCGAGGATTTTGCGGCGGTCTTTGACGGCAATGTCATCTTCAACAAAGCGGACCTGGCAGTGAAGAAAATGGGCTATGTGTTCAAAGCGAGCGCGGTCGTGAGCCTGGATGCCACGAACATACCAACGATAAACACCACCAGCGAACAGATTGGAATCGAGTACAACAGCTACAATGTCGACGCTAGGTTAGATCTAACACTAACTACCAGCATCGTTTTCGACCCCTCTTTGAACATATATGACTTTCCACTGGATGTCGGGGACGAATGGACCGTTGAGTCGACAGCTACCGTGTCTGGAACACTAGATGGATTCCTTGAAGCTACGGGGCTGCCCGGCGAAATCAAGCAGGAGATATTCACGCAGGAACTTGCCGAGCAGACTGGCATCACGGACTTCCCGATTGAATTCGACAAACTGTCATCCAATGAAGAAGGAGTCGGCATCCACGACGGCATCATCGAGTCCCATGAGGTGCCGATCTACGCAGAACTGGCATGCATCGAGATGACTACGATGACCGTGACTGGGTTCGGCAACGTTGAGGTTTACACAATCGAGGTAAACGGAGGGCCGGACAGGTTCTACTACTCGCCGGGAGTGAAGTTCTTCACTTCGGTGGGAACGGACTTGAGTGGAATTGAGCTTCCTGTCGAGATGCCCGGTGGGTTGACTCCGGAGGCGGAACTGGGGATGGAAACTGTCGATCCACAAAGCGCTGAAGACGGGATAGCATCCGTGGCCTCTTATCAGACACAGGTCTCGCAAGACGTAAACGACCAACAGGGCACAGGCGAGGGGTCCTCGATTCCCTTCGAGATCCTGGCAATAATTCTGGTGGTAGTTGTCGTTGTGGTTCTGGTCGCCGTGGTCCTGATAATGAGGCGGAAGAAACCTTAGTGCACAAAACATCAAACCTTTTTTGTTTTCAATTTCTTTTTCACGATTTTGTCCTTCTTCTCCGCACAATAGATTGGAACCTACGATTGGATTGTTTGAGACTGATTCTAGCTGTCACATAAATCAATTGCGTCAATATCGTTTTGAATTGATTTATTGATGATACCACCTACTGAGGCTCGATTTTGCCTTTCTTCCCCTTCGATACGTCCAGACCGAAATCAGTGTGCTTTACGTAGCAGCTGATTAGTCTGAGCCCAGTCCCTTCTTTGATTCCCATTTTCTCCGGTAAGTCAACATCGTCATCCCATAGGACAATCCTACAGGTACCCGTATCATCGTCCACGTCCAGGTTCCTGACGCGGCCCGTTCCGCCATCTCTTTTCTTGAACACCCGTGCATCGAGAATCCTTTTCACTTTCACGTCGAGCGAAGCTTCCTCTCTATCCTTCAGTTCTGATATGGTTTTCTTGTTCATCATCAAGAGACCTCTCTCATCCAGGGCGATTCGCTCCACAGTCCCGTCATCTAGAAGATCCCCAAACTCTGCTTTGATCTCTTTGATCCTATCGCTCAAATCGCCCTGCTCATTCATCGACTTCCGCGAACGAGCCGGCCGTATTTAATCTCAATTTAAGTGCTCTACTATATTGAATGATGTAATTTCGATATCTGCTTCGAATATGATGCATTGTGCGTGAATCATCTTTGTGTACAATGGCCTCGACACATTTAAATATAAATACTCTAAATAATGTCAGACAATTGTCAGATTGATTATGGATGGGATGCCGGGTCCGGTCATCTGGCAGATGAGCCAACTAGGAGGATTCAACCTGCGGGCAGCGCTGTATGCCAGGGTCTCCACGGAAGATCAAGCGAGTGAGGGATTTAGCATACCCGCTCAATTGAAGCGCTTGAATGCTTACTGCAAAGCTAGAGGCTGGAACGTCGGGGGAGAATACGTTGACAGCGGGTTCAGCGGTAGAGAAACGAAAAGGCCGGCATATCAGAAGATGATGGACGAGAGGGACAAATGGGACGTGCTCGTCGTGCTGAAAATGGATCGTATCCACCGTAACAGCAGAAATTTCGCGTCAATGATGGACGACCTCAAGGAGTGGGGCAAAGAATTCAACTCTACTCAGGAGTCTTTCGATACAACGACGGCCATAGGAAGATTCGTCATGGACATTATTCAGAGAATTGCTCAGCTTGAGAGTGAGCAGATTGGAGAGAGAGTCAAAATCGGCATGACTCAGAAAGTTAGGAAGGGTAAGGGATACCTCGGTTTTGGTGATCCATATGGTTACAAGCTCGCAGACAAGAAGCTGATGCCAATCGACGTTGAGATAATCACTGTTCGAGAAATATACCATCAATATCTGTCTGGTCGCAGTCTCCAAGAGATAGCGGATTCTCTTAACTCAAAGAGTACTCCTACGAAGAAGGGATGCAGGTGGAGAAAAGAGACTGTCTCCCACATTCTGACGAATCCCTTGTACTGTGGACTCGTTAAGTGGGACGGTATCATCAAGAAAGCGATTCATGACCCAGTGGTTTCCATAGACGTCTTCAATGCGGTTCAAACGATGATGAGGGATAGGACGAGAAATCTCGACATGTGTTCCAGTCGACCTGTTCTGGAACTGACGGAAGGTGAGGCGATTGGTTAGGGTCGCGATTTACACGAGAGTTTCCACAGAGGACCAGGCTAGGGACGGGTACTCTCTCGAAGCCCAAGAAGAGAGGCTCACCGCGTACTGCGAGTCTCAGGGCTGGGAGGTCGCAGCGATCTACACAGATGACGGCCACAGCGGTAGGGACGCGCGCCGCCCAGCATATCAGAAGATGATGGAAGAGAGAGGTAGGTGGGACACGATTCTCGTTATGAAAATGGATCGTATCCACCGTAACAGCAAGAACTTCATGATCATGATGGAGGATCTGGAGAAGTGGGGAAAGAAGTTCATGAGTATGAACGAATCCTTGGATACATCTACAGCCGTCGGCAGATTCGTTGTCGATATTATTCAAAGAATAGCTCAACTCGAAAGCGAGCAAATCGGTGAGCGGACGTACATGGGCATGGCTCAAAAAGCTGAGTCCGGCCAAGGACTTCTTGGATTTTATCCGCCATTTGGATATAAATTCAAGGAAGGAAGCCTGGTCAAGGTTGAAGAGGAAATTGTCGTCATCAAGGAGATTTTCCAGAGATATCTTCGCGGTGAGAGGATGTGGGACATCGCGAACCTGTTGAATGGTACGGGGTTCATTACTCGAAGAGGCAACACCTGGTCTATCTGGTCAATAAGCCGTGTTCTGCACAATCCGATTTACGCTGGATATGTCAGATGGGATGGATTTCTAATTCCAAGCACTCACGAGGCAGCAGTGACCATCGAAGAGTTCAACAAGACGCAGGATATGATTGCGGGCAGGATTAAGAACCGCAAGCACGCAAGCGCATTCAATCTGCCTGTTACGCGCGGGATCGAAGAAATCGAAGTTCATTCCTAGAAAATGCAGGTCGGCGTTGTCTCCGTGGTAAGACTTGTCTCGCTTGCGATCTAGTTGCCTTTTTCACGTTTTTGAACGCATCACCGTTGATCGACCAATTCCGAGAGAGGGGGCAGGAGGTTCCCGGGTACTACAGAACGCTCTCCCTCCGAGATCACCCGTTTTTGAGCTATACTCCCTGCACTTCTTGAGGCAGAAAGGGGGTTCCAAGTTGATGTACGGGAGACCGTCGTTGACTAAAATGTACAAATAGGTTCATCACGCTATAGTTATCCATATAACAATACTTATCATGCATGCTGTTGCACTTGATAGACCTGTTGTTATATACATCATAATACGTTGATATAATTGCGATGATATGCATCATATTATTTCTTGAAATGATAACGATTAAATACATTACACGATATACACACATAACGACCATATTCACCATAAACCTATGGGTATGGTGCATCGACGGACAAAGAGGGGGTCTTTCATCATGAAGGTCGAGAAGACAAGCATACAGATCTCACCCGATACTCGGGACAGGCTCTACAAGCTGAAATTCAGGAAAACGTATGACCAGTTCCTTTCAGAACTGTGCGACATGTATGAAGAAAAGGAACTCGAACACCCCAACAAGAAATGAATCGGACGGTCGGAGACAGAAGATGATTTATGTCAAGTGTGGTTGGCCTTTTCTCAAGGCTCGATAACCTTAAACATTAATTCGCTACGCTAATTACGATTCAGGCATAACTAATATGTGTTTTAGATTTCTTGGAATGACGCTACGGCAGCATTTGGCTGTGTGGAATCACGCGGATCTGACCGAGAGACGTGGTCGAGTATAATGAGAAGCAGACCTGGTAGATCAGTATCTGTCTCTCTGTCGCACTGTCTTAAAAGTCATCAATCTAGCTTGTTACTATATAATTTCCATCAATATCGATATCTAATAAACTAATCAATGCGATGTCAAACGCAGTCGACTAGTCTCGCGATTACATGAAGACGAAGAGGGACGAACAAGCAATCGTCTCTATTCACGAATCACTGGTATGCATTCGCTGGGGTGGCGGAGACTTTTATATGGACGCTTCTCATAAGTATTGGTGATGCCGGACGATTGGACGGAACTATACCGCCCGAAGACGCTGAAGGAAGTCGTCGGAAACCCCAAGGCCACGCAACAGTTGAGGGATTGGGCGCTAGAATGGGAGTCGGGCAGTCCGGCAAAGAAGGCTGCAGTATTGATTGGAACCCCCGGAACCGGCAAGACTAGTGCCGCGCTGGCCCTTGCGAACGATTTCGGCTGGGTGGTGATTGAGATGAACGCCTCAGATCATAGGAATGCAGAGGCAATAAACGCAATTGCAATGCGGGGGGCGATAGCGGACACCTTCACGAACGATGGCGAGTTCCTCTCGAGCAAGGAGGGGCGCCTGAAACTGATCATCCTCGACGAGGCAGACAACATCTTCGGCAAGGAAGATCGGGGCGGCGTGCCAGCGATAGTCGAGCTCATCAAAATGACCAAGCAGCCAGTGATCCTCATAGTCAACGACTTCTATGCGCTGAGCAGGAAAAGCTCCATGATAAAGTCAGGCACTGATCAGATACGCTTCAACAGGGTACACAGTAGCACTGTTAAGTCAGTCTTGCGCGGAATTGTGAAAGACCAGGGGGTAAAAGCCTCGGAGCGAGTGCTGGACCTGATCGCGCAGAACTCCAATGGGGATTTGAGATCTGCCGTGAGAGATCTTCAGGCAGTCGCCCAGGGCGAGACGGAGGTGCTGGAAGAGGAGACACTAGTACTCGGGAACAGACAGATCACCAAGACCATGTACGACCTGTTGGGCGAGGTCCTACACGGCACAAATCCCTCCAGAGCGAGGTCTATCATGATGGAGGTGAACGAGTCTCCCGAATACGTGCTTCTCTGGCTGGACGAGAATCTCCCGATTGAGTACAGGAACCCGGAGGATCTCGAGCGGGGCTTCTACTCCCTCGCGAGATCGGACGTATTCCTGGGACGGGTCAGTCGCAGGCAGTACTTTGGTCTCTGGTCTTACGCTTCGGACCTCATGAGCTACGGCGTCAACGTCGCCAAAGAAAGCCAATACCACGAGTATGCCAGGTATCGATTTCCTTTGTACTTGATGAAGATGTCGCGCACGAGGGCTCTGAGGGGTGTGAAAGAAAGTATCTCCTCAAAGCTCGGAGCTGGCTGTCATATGTCGACCTCGGCCATCATGGAAAACCTCCTTCCGTACTTCAATTGGCTCTTCCAGAGAGATAAGGATTTCAGGATTGCGATGGCGATGAGATTCGGTCTTGACCCGGAGGAGCTGGCCTACCTTCTCAACGAGAAGATCGATTCGCACCCGGTCAAACACCTCATTTCCGAAGTTCAGAAAGTGCAGCACGCAAAGAGCTCTCAGGCGACGATTCCACCCATCGAAGAGGCGGGATTTGACGAAAAAAAGGGGAAGAACGAGGCGGAGGAGCCAGGCAGTGATTCCCAACCGCAGAGAAGTCTTTTTGAATACTGAGGACATAGGATCGTCGGATGAAAGAGGACATCAATCGGATCCTGGACAAACAGCAATACAGGACGTTCGGCGATCACGCGGCCGTGAAGCTTTGCCACTGGATGCGTCAAAGCCTCCTCAAACACAGGTGCTGCTACAAGGAGGAATTCTACGGGATTCGCTCGCATCGCTGTCTCCAGATGACCCCAGTTGTGAATCAGTGCACTCACAACTGCTTGTTCTGTTGGAGGATCCAAGGATTCGAATCGGAAGTAACCGAATGGATGGACCCTGAAGACATGCTCGACGCATGCATAGCCCAGCAGAGGCTGTTGATATCCGGATTCAAAGGCGACCCGAGGTGTTCGCCAGAGATGTTCGAAGAAGCCAGGAATCCGAATCAAGTTGCCATATCCTTAGCCGGGGAACCCACACTTTATCCCCGGCTCGGAGAGCTCATCGACGTGTGCAAGAAAAGGGGAATGACGACGTTCCTCGTGACCAATGGTACGTTTCCCGAAGTTTTGGAGAAGCTCGATCCGCTCCCGACTCAGCTTTACGTCACTGTTGCGGCTCCAAACGAAGGGACATACAGGAGACTGTGTGTACCGAGAATCGGGGACGGCTGGAGCAGGTTGAGAAAGACATTGGAGCTCCTGCCGAGCTTGGGGACCAGAACGGTCATCCGTCACACGCTCGTCCAAGAATGGAACATCGGCTGGGAGGAGCAATACGCGAAACTGGATGAGGTTGCGAACCCGCTTTTTATAGAACCCAAGGGATACGTCTTCGTTGGCGATTCGAGGAAGAGGATGAGCATTTCCAACATGCCTTCGCACAAGACGGTCCAGGACTTCGCGTCGAGGCTGGCGGACATCCTGGGTCTTGATGTCTTGAAGGAAAGGTCCGACAGCAGAGTCGTTCTGCTCGGAGAGAGTGGGACGGGCCTGAACGTCCATCAGTTATCAGAGAACGACTGAAGCTACGCTGACTCACTTCACCCTTACCGTCTCAAGGTTCATCGGCGCCCGCGTCTCGATGTTGAACTTCTTGTATAGGGCACTCGCCAGATCGGAACACTTGTGCTCCTCGCCGTGGTACACGATTATCCTCTCGGGCTTGGGCTCCAGCGTCGAAACGTAGTTGATCAGCTGTCTTCTGTCCGAGTGACCGGAGAACCCATCGACGGTCTCGTTGTCCATCTTGAATTGGAGATTCAGCGGTCTGCCCCTGTCAGTCATTGTCAGCCCTGAATATCCTTTCTGTATCTTCCTTCCGAGCGTGCCTTCCGCCTGGTACCCGACGAAGACCAGCGTGTTCTTCGGGTTATCCGCCCAGGCCTTGAGATATTCGAGAACAGGTCCGCCGTTCATCATGCCTCCCGTCGCTAGGACTATACTCGGGTCCGGGTCATGGCATATCTTCTCCCTCATATCTGCGCTGTCGACCCTCTTGAATATCTCGGAGAGGAACGGGTTCTGCCCCATCTGGAATATCTGCGTCCTCAACTGGCTGTTGAGATACTCCGGGTAGGCTGTGTGGATCGCCGTCGCCTCCCATATCATGCCGTCGAGGTAGACGGGCACGGTCGGCAGCTTGCCAGTCCTCATGAGCTCCTCTATGACGAGCATGACCTCCTGCGAACGCCCGACGGCGAACACAGGAACCAGGACCTTGCCGCCCCTCGTAAGCGTTTGCTCGACGACATTCTTCAGTTGGTTGGCTGCCTCCACCCTGCTAGGCTGGATGTCGTGATGACCTCCATACGTGGACTCTATTATGAGGGTCTCCAACCGAGGGAACTTGTTTACACTTGCGTTGAACAACCAGGTTCTCTCGAATTTCATGTCGCCGCTGAACGCTATGTTATACAAGCCATCGCCGATATGGAAATGGGACACTGCGGATCCGAGAATGTGCCCGGCGTTCTGGAATGTCAGTCGGATATCCGGCGCAATGTCGGTCGTCTCACCATACTTCAGTGGAATGGTGTGAGAGACTACGTCCCTTATGTTCGAAGACTCATAGGGGCTCTTCCTCCCTTCGCCGAATGACACCTTGATATAATCCAGTTGCAGAAGGGACATCAGGTCTCTTGTGGGCGCGGTGCAATATACGGGTCCGTCGTAACCATATTTGTAGAGCGCGGGGAGCAGACCGCAGTGGTCCAGGTGAGCGTGGGTTATCACCACGCAGTCAAGGGAGTCCAGCGTCTGGATCTCTGGGGCGTAGAAGTACGGGGCGCCGTTGTCCGTGTTCGAGACGTCGACGCCGCAGTCTATCAGAACCTTGCTTTCACGGGTGGACAGCAGCGCAGCGCTCCGTCCGACCTCCCTGAAGCCTCCGAGCGAGGTGATCCTTATCCACGTCTCTCCTTCGATCCGTGGCCGAGCCAGTTTCCTTCCGACCTTCTTGAGGAACTCTTTCCGATGCTCCTGCTCATGGCGCAGGTAGTTCCTGATGTCCGAAACGGTTTTCGAGGGTATCGGAGGCGCTCTCACTACCTTCGGCGCCCAGCCGACCTCCTTCTTTATCTCGTTGAGGACGGAACCGTGTTTCCCTATGACGAGCCCCGGGGCACCGGCCTCAATCGTTACCTCGCCGGTGTCGTGCTCGAAGTAGATGTCGGTAATCTGCGCCTCGGGGGGTATTATGTCGCGTATCTTTTGCTCGACCGTTTCCGGATCGGCCAGCATTGACGGGTCCGGCCGTATCGCCACTCTTCTCCTGAGCCCCTGGGCCAGCTGTCTCACGATTTCGTTGTTGGAGGCGAAGATCTCCATGTCACGAGTGTAAACAACGACGACGGGACCTTCGAAATCGATCGAGGTGATGTTTATGTTCGCGGGGACTATCTTCCTTACCTGTTCCCTCGCCTCTTCCAGAACTCTCTCTACTGACATGATGCTTTCACACTTTTAATTTATGGAATTGTAGTAATAAATAAGATTCAAAGTAAATGGTTTAGACAAGATCATGGGTACTTGATGCCCATTCGGCGAAGCCTTTCCATCCACTCCTCGTCAGGCAGTTCCTTGTATTCATCTTTACCTATCGTGATGATTGTCATCCCATCTCCGCTCGCTGAGTCTCGCTTCATCGCTGCGTTCAACCCCCTGACGGCGATGTCTATGGCGTCGTTCATCGACAGGCCCTTCTTGTACTGGTCCTCGAGAACCCCGTAGGCCATAAGGGATCCTGAACCGACCGAGACGTAGTTGTCCTGGATCGATCCTCCCGCAGCGTCGATCCCGAACACGTGCCCTCCATCCTTGTCGACTCCTCCGAGTATCAGGCCGACATAGTAGTAACCTTGGCTGCCCCCTCCGCCCCTGAGGATGTTCGAGAGCAGTGTCGCGGCGGATTTCACCGTCATCGGGGCGCCCCTCTTCAACTTATAGAGTTCAACCTCCGCCTTCATGTAGCGCGCGAGAAGCTGGGCGTCTCCAACCAGGCCAGCAACCGTAAGACCCAAATTGTCGTCAATCTTGAAAACCTTCTGAACTTCCTTGTGGGCGATTATGTTGCCCATCGTCGCCCTGTGCTCTGATGCCAACACGACTCCTTCCGCGTTGACGATTCCAATAGTGGTCGTACCCTTCTTGAGTTCCTCATTTTCCATTGTGCTACACCTTCCAAAATGGATCAAAAGACAATCAGCGCTTCTGATGCTTCTCGAATGATACTGACCATATTTATACCTTTTCATATTCTGACAAAAATATCAACCCGGGACATATTATCATCCACACACCCCGACATTCACCTAAAACAGTCGTAAGGACGAGATTAGGAAGCTGCACGAAGTTCGGATCCGAGCCCGCGCGCCTTTTCGACGTCTGCACCGACAAGTGTCGGAGATGACCGCAGACAAGTTTAAGTCACTAGGCACGATAATTAGGCTCGGGACAGGTAGCGAGTAAGTCCATTCCTTTCTCAGCACACCAAAAGGTTGTGCTCCGAAACTCTGAAAACGGATGGCATCGCGCCAGGACCTTCAGTGCCTGCCTGTCCTGATTTTTTCCCAAGCAAGGCCCCACCCGCGCTTCGAAGCATCATCTTGGTCCCCGGTCACCCGTTGGGTTCTTCTCTCGCAGCGCCTCACGCACGAAGAGAGATATCAGCAGCGCCACAACGGCTCCAGCCAGCAGACCCGTGATCACTCGGACGGGATTTGTAGACTCATAACTCGTGAGCAACTGCATGAGGCCGTCGATCGCGATTGGCACAATGCCCAGGATCAGGACCAGAGCACTAATCTGATACCGGGTCACTATCGCCACCATCATACCGATTGCCAATCCAAGGAATATGCCCTCATCGCGCGAACAGAACGGCATCTGGTTGCCGTTGAGATAGTAGGACCTTTCGGATATCTGATGACAATACGCATCCCCGGCAGTATAAATTGCTTTAGCCAGTGGATTCATTCCCTCGATCGTATCTTCATTATCGATCCTACCTACGATACCGGAAAGATTCTTCACGCTGTTCGCTGGCAGGGTGAAAGGCGCAATGACCGTCAACAAGAACCAGACCATAAAGAAGACAAGGACGACGAATTCCACCTTGTCCGACCTGGTCCGAAGAAGCCGCATACGAGGAATCAGGAAGACTGCCATGGCTTAATAATCGTTTGGATTCGAGAATCGACGCGCTCGCAGCACATGGAAGCACGCCAGGATGGGGAGACAAAGGTTCATAAGTTCGCAGATGTTTTTCGAATACGATGGTCTCGCTTCCAGACGAGCTCGAGGCGCTGAAGCGGTTTCACGGGCACCTTGGGCCATACGTCCTGATCGGTTACAGGATGGGGCAGATCGGAAGGGAGAGGTTTCCGAACAACATTTGGGCCGTCGTGTTCACTGGCACAAAGCGGCCACTCTCCTGCACAATAGACGGAATCCAGTACTCGTCCTCGTGCACGCTCGGCAAAGGGAACATAACGGTGAGGGAAGAGAATCTTGTCAAAGCGGAGTTCTTCGACGAGAAGCGTCTTCTCTCGATCGATCTCATCGATGGGATAAGGGAACGGATAGACGCAACAACGATGAGGGACAACGAGGAACTTATCGCCCTCGATCTGTACATGGCCCCTCCGGTCGAGCTCTTCAAGATCACAGAAGGCGAGTCAGCCCAAACTGGCAGAGTACTGAAGTTGAAATGAAGATCGCCAGAGCGACTGGGACCCTGCTCCCGAACTCGTATCCGACTTCTTTCCAGTTCCGGTCGCCCGATAGAAAGACAGTGAAATACGAGACGACCGCCGCAAGCTCGACTATGTAAAGACCGACCATCAACAGAGTCCGCGACATTAGGTCCGATGCGGGAACGCCATAATCAGATATGATCCCGACCAGACTGCTGGTGATTCCAAGGACGATCGGCGCGAAGACCATGCTCGTGGAACGCATCATATCGACGAGACTTTTGAGCCGCTCCTCGATCTTCGATTCGCAGGATTTCAAGTCGCTCAGATATTGAGCTAGGTTCAGAGCAACATGGCCAGCCCCGGCAGGGTTCTTCTCCGAGCATTCCGCTATGATCTTCATCGCTCCGCTGAGGAGAGGGCTGGTCTCGGACGAATCGAGCTCTTCTGCGAGAGCCGCCTGAACACTCCTCTTCGACATCCTGGATCTGTATTCGACAGTGTTCACCAGATCCGTGAAGGACGATCCTGCCCTCAATCTGGCCGTATCTTCAAGCGCCGCCTCGAAGCTTGATCCGGATGCCATCCTGTTTCCAATCTGGTAGATTGCCCCGACGAAGTCCCTTTCGCTCTCGGACCTTCTTCTCCGTACGACATGATCCTCCCGGAGTCGGACAAATAGGAGGAGTGACAGCGGGACGATCAATGCGAGCAGCAGGACGTAAGGAAAAGCCTCGCCCAGATCGATGAGAAGAGCCGCCGAGATGGCAACGATCCAAACGGCCACGATGATAATTGCCCCCTCGACGATCCTGAACTGGACTCTTTGATAACCCTGCAGGGGGCTCCTGGCCAATATCGACCTGGCGTAGAGGAAGGATGAGACCGGGAACACGGCTAACAACAAGAATGCAAGCGTCGGGGCTGGAATGCCTGGCATCATCGGGTCATCAATGTCTTGATCCGACACGTTGAATGAGGTACTTATCGAAAGAAGCGGCAAGAGCGAGAACAGCATCACCGGCAACAATATCCCAAGGGCGAAGAGGACCATCGTCGGCATCGACAGAGAAGCCACGTACCTGTCGACGCTGTCCCTTATCCCTCCCAGGACAATGGCATTCGCCTTGTCCAGGAGACGGTTCACTCCTTCCCTCGTCCGCTCGCGGGTCGAGGACATGATTAGATGAACGGACTGACGTAGACTCTCATTTGTCTCACTGAGGGACGACACGAATTCAAGAAGCGATGACGGCAGGCTTCGGCCGGAACGCGATATAGGCCTCCACATCACCTCTCTCAGCCTGTCGGAGAGTACACCGTCGCTATGCTCCGTCGCAAATATCAAGCCTCTTTCGATCGATGGTTGCAGTTGCATGCTCATCGTCATCGCTCCGACGACGACTGGAGACTCTCTCACCATCATTCTCTCTTCGAGATTCGCAAAGCCAGTGGGTGCGTTGTGGAGCACCAGTGCCAGTATCAGGGGGACGAGAACAAATGGAAACGCCAAATAGAGTCCTGCCTGAAACCCGAGGAGGACGAACGTGAGCAACGTGACGACCACCATAATCGATGATGAGATAAGGCAGACTCTCCAAGCAGCCGATGCCACCTCAACCCTCGAAATGTTCCTTCTCGTCATCCATTCTTCCGTCCGCCGGTCGTTTCTTGCGCCGAGCAGACGGATGAAGGACGCGGGGGGACGGGCACCGGAAAATCGCCCCACGATGCTCATGAATGACCGCTCATAGGGTCCCGTCAGGTTCTTCCCTCCCGAGGAGCCGGTCGCGGAGCACTTTTGCAATTTCGCAATAATTCCTGTTCCCGCTGTCCATTTGTTGCCAGAAGAATTCGTTCGATCTGGATACCCACTCCGGATCGAGATACTCAGTCCCCTTCATCCTTGCAGCGTCAACGAGTGCTTCTCTCATGCTCGCCCTGACCTGGATGTTCTCGATGGCCTCCTGATAGGTCATGTTCCAAGACTCGGCGATACGCAGTATCGTCTCGGAACGGGCCTTCGAAAGCGTCGACAACCTCCCCTTCGCGAAATCATATTGCAGCAGAACGTTGAACTCGCCTGGCCCCCGGTCCTTTGCGTATTCGACGACCTCCACGAGCCTTCTCACCTGCCTCTGCGAACCTCTGGGTCTGTTCAGAGCCATCGTTATGACGATGTCGGTTGCTGCGAAGGCCTCCTTCGGTATGCCGATGTCATGCACCACTCTTTCGTAGACGGACCGCGCCGAGTCTCCATGGATCGTACCGAGGACCGAAGATCCGGCCTTACCGGTTCGCATGCTCTGGTAGAGGGTCTGCGCCTCCTTCCCTCTGACCTCTCCGAGAACTATGGCGGATTCTCCCAGCCTCAGTGACACTCTGAGCGCCTCGTCTGTCTTCTCCTCTCTGTCTTCGCCGATGCCTTGCTCGACCATCATCGACTGCACCTTGTAGCCCAGTCTCTGCATCTGTCTGATCGGCAGTTCCATCGTGTCCTCGATCGTGAGTATCCTCTGAGAGAGCGGGAACTCGAACAGGGCGGCGCTGAGCATCGCGGACTTCCCGGCCCCCCTGGGACCGCAGATTAGGATTGTACTCCTTCCGTCGATGAGGAACGAGATCAAACCGGCTGCAAGAGCGCTCATAGTCCCGTTGTACGCGAGCTTCGGCAGCGTCCAAGGCATCCTCGAATGGCGTCGCAGAGCCACCGCGGTCCCCATCGGACTGAGCGGAGGCCCTATCACGGTCGCCCTCGCGTCAAACCCCTGGATATCGGTCTCCATCGTCGGGAATGCTTCTGAGAACGGCTTCTTGCTGTATTGTCTGAGGCGCGAGGTCAGACCCTCGATCTCTGCTTCGGAGGCGGTGATGTTCGTAGAACACTTGAACACTGTATTCAATCCGGCCACGCCGTTGACGGTCACATGGATCGGGTTCTGGTGGGAAGGGGCGTCGACGTATATGTCCTCTACCCTATCATCCGAAAGAAGCAGCTCGAAAATGCCGAGACCGACCGTGTACCGGGCAACGATCCCGGACAGCCTCTTGACGTTCCGTGCCGTCTCCGCCGCGGAGGCTCCAAGTTGAGCGTGCGTCGCTTCCGATATGTCGGTCAAAAGACTGGGCGACACCCGTTGGACGTATTCCCGCAGATTATCGTAAGAGACTCCGAGGTCCGGTGGAGGTCTGTGAGCCAGGGTCTCGATCGTTCTCCGCAATACAGACATCCACTCGCGGGGGAGGTTGTATTCCCAAGGGGTCAGATGATAGGCCGTTCTGACGCCGCCAGGAAGGGAAAGGATACGAACACTGGCATCGGACAACGAGTACTCCTCGACCACCTCGGCTCCGGCCGGGACTGATGGGTTTACCCAACAATCCGAGAAATGAGGGCGGATCATCGAGTGCCCGGCGAGCATTCTCGTCATCCCCTTGTCCAATTGATGCGTCTGGCCTTCGGATCCCGCTGTCCTAGGTCTGAGAACGAGTCGTGGAATCTCCATCCTCCTCCGTGACATGGAAAACCATTCTCGTGACGGTCCTTCGGATTGCCCCGAGTTCCTTGCGTACTTGCTCGACGCACGATTCCAGGCGCTCCGAGCAAACCCTGCACCCTGCATCCCTCTTCGGTATTGTCAAATGGAGATCGACACTCAAATCCATTGGATGCGAAAGCACTCTATCTTCCATAGAGGACAGGACCGTCTTCGGGTTCAGGCGGCACTCCCCGCACTCCGGCCGAGTGGGGCCCGACGCGGACATCTCCCTGCATAGTCTCACGATCCCCGCTATTCTGCTTAGGACTTCCGCGCAATCGGATGAGTACAGAACGTCCGAATCCCTCGAGAGGACTATCTCGTCCACTGCCCACTCTCTTGACAGTACGTCTATGACTGCCGTCCGGCATTCATCGTTCCCGAGGTCCTGCGCGCCCTGACATCCCGCACAGTCCACCCAGAGGCTACGGTCCACTCTCTGGTGATTGCATCGTTTAGGCGCCTTCTCTTTGGTTTCCTTTGCTCCCTTGATCCAAGTAAGTCTCATGAAGTCCGATATCGACCCCAGTCCCATGCCTCTCCCGCTTGCAGACCTCTGCTTCAAGGGCATTGTTGTTTTGACTAACTGTAGTCTGAGCATCTTGCCCTTGCGAGACCTGTCAGTTTATAAGCGGAATGCGCTCTCTTGTTACAACGTGGAACTCCTCTCCCCTGCGGGTTCGAAGGATTCATTGAAGGCGGCGATCCTTGGAGGAGCGGATGCTGTCTACCTCGGAGGAAAGCAGTTCGGGGCGAGGAGGCTCGCACAGAATTTCACCGATTCGGAGCTCAAGGGCGCGGTGAGACTGGCACATGACAACGATGTGAAGGTTTTCGTCACGGTGAACATACTCGTGAAACAGAGGGAGCTCTCGGCTGCATTCTCTTACCTGGACTACTTGAATTCGATCGAATCAGATGCCGTCATAGTCCAGGATAGGGGTATGATAACCCTCATACGAGAGAACTTCCCGATGCCGATTCACGCCTCTACCCAGATGGGCATACATTCGCCTGAATGCGCGATCTGGGCCGAGAGACAGGGCATCCAGAGGGCGATACTCGCCCGGGAACTCAGCCTCGAACAGCTCGAACGAGTGAGGAAATCGACGAAAATGGGGCTGGAGGTATTCGTTCACGGTGCGTTGTGCTACTCAGTCTCGGGCCAGTGCCTTTTCTCCAGCATATTGGGTGGGAGGAGCGGAAACAGAGGGATGTGCGCCCAGCCGTGCAGGAAAGCGTATACCCTCGGGAAGGAGAGGGGGTATGTCCTCAGTACGGCAGACCTATTCTCAGTCGACTCAATCCCGAGACTGATGGAGATCGGAATAGACGCGTTGAAGATCGAGGGAAGGATGAGAAGTCCCGTGTATGTCTATCTGGCTACGAGGGCCTACGCAAAGGCAATTGAAAGGGCAGAAGAGGGTGATGAGGTCCTCATCACTCCCCGAGAGAGGGAATTGCTGGAGGTGGCTTTCAACCGCGGATTCACCCGGGGATACCTTTCAGAGGAGAACGTGATGCAGAGGGAGTACCCGGACTCGAGGGGATCGCTGCTCGGGAAGGCCAGTTTCCAGCACGGGAGATCTCGTATTCTTACCGGGAATCTGAGGAATGGAGACGGTGTGACTCTCTATCGTTTCGGAGAGAAAACGGGAGGATTCGAGATCAGAGACATCGAGAAGGAAGGCAACTTCTCAATCATATCCGCGCCATTCAGAGTCGACGACGGCGACTACCTTGTCTATAAGACCAGAGACGCGGAGTTCGACCGGATCAATCAGGCGGTAAACTCCATGGAGTTCCCCCAGGAAGAAGGCGGCAGGAGGAAGCTCGAGTTCAGACTCCCCCTCTCAGAAAGGAAGGCTTCGAAGCGGGAGTTGTCCTTCTACGTTTCGTCTTTGAAATCACTGGAGAAGATAATACGATACGCGACGAGAGTGTACTTCGAATGGAACAGATACCAAGGGGATGCCAAGTCCATGTGCGAGAACGCCGGCATAGAATTCGTGATCATGATGCCCAGGGTCTCGCCCGAAGTGCCGGAGACAGATGAAGGTTCGATCATGGTCAGCACCCTCGGTCAGGTCGAGAAGTACGGCGGGAGGAGACTGTATGGGCATTATTCCTTGAACTTCTTCAACAGTCTGACGGTACCAGAGCTCTACCAGTACACTCTGTCCGTGGAACTGTCGAAGAAAGACATCTTCGATCTGACAAGACACTACGGCGGGAGGCTGGAGGCGCTTGTATTCGGTAGGATCGAGCTCATGATAACGAAGGACCCGACTCTCGAGGAGGGAACGCTAATAGATAGCAGGGGGAAGAAATTCCCGGTCTACCGCGACAACTTCGGATACGCCCACATACTAAACTCCTCTGACCTATTCCTCCTGGACTACATGAAGGACGTCGAAAGCATGGGCATAGAATCATATGGGATCGACCTAAGGAGAAGGAGCGCTGAGCTCTCGGAACTGGTCGCAAAGGCATTCTACGAAGGAGACGAAAGCATGAAGGAGGAGATTAGAGAGAGGTGCGGGTCTATAACCGCCGGACATTTTCTCAGAGGAGTCATCTGATCGATTGCTCCGACCGCCCGAATCAGCGCTTCGAGCAGGCCCATAGGTCATATGATTGTAGTACCACTGAACAAAATACCCTCGATCTTGGTTCTATTGAAGTGAGATGGCTAGTCATAGTGTGAAATCCGTACAATCGTCACAAGGCCTTAGCATCATCCAGAATGAGCTGCGATCGTCCTCTGCTCCTGGGGCGGACGTTCGAACGCTCAAGAATGATGAATTCAAACGACCAAGATCGGTCGATGGAGTGGGGGGATTTTTTGACTCGTTCATAGTTATGATCGTTGTGACGTTGGGAATCGTGCTTGTGACCAGCGCTCTCTCCATAACAAACGGTGAGCTGTCGAAAAACAATAGGGCTAAATCACTGGACGACGCCTGCCAGGATCTGCTCGACCAGATCCTTGCGAATCAGGATTTATTCATCGAGGACGGCTTGTTGGATTTTACCATGATCAAGACCGTGTCTTCATCGTCTTTCTCCGTTGAACGCAACGTCCTAGGTTACAGGATAATGTTGACAGAAGTGCATCCGAACACCGGCCCCTTTACGCTGGTCGCAAACGGCTCTATCCCTGTGAGCCTGGGGGAACTGCACACCGCAAGGGTGCCCGTCAACGTACAGCACTCGACCGCAGATGTCAGGGCGGCTCTGATATCTGTCTGGGTATGGTGAAGAGATGAAAAAGAGTAACAAGGGGCAATTGGCTATTTTCGACGCCTTGATATTCCTCGCAGCGGCATCAATGGTATCTGCCAGCCTTCTCGGGGCCGTTGCTCCGTCTAGACCATCTGCGGATGCAGAGGTCCAACGCTTCGTCGAAAGGGCACACAGCGTGTTCCTCAGGACCACACTGCGACCCAGTGAGGTGACCAGCCTGGGGCTGGATATCGGAAACAACAAAACTCTGACTGTCTTCGAGATCGTCGTTTCAGGACTGATCATGGCGGAGGAGACGGATAGTCCGAATCAACGGGACTACATGAGCGGCTGCCTTTCTGCAGTATTGGATGGTCTGCTCATGCCTGGCTTCAACTATGCCTGGAAGGCGGAACACAACTCGACGATCCTATCGATATCCAGCCTCCCGATTCCACGTGATCAGCCAAACGGTTCAACCTATGCTTCCACGGTGACCTCGAAGATGCCAATGCACGAAGGGGATGTCGTGCTGACGTTGAACGTGTGGAGGATCCTAGAGTGATCATCGTCCTTTTGTCGGACCGTCTCTCTGACGCTTAGCGGCCCTCTCCGCTTCCTTGGAAGCCCTATCGAGCTCGATGAACTGGAAAATGAATGCGAGTATGATGGATCCGAACAACACGACAAGAAACGCTTCGGAAGGCAGCGAGCTCATGAAATCGAAGTATCCGACATTCATCTGGTAGTGTCCTACGTATAGCACGATAAAGACAAGCGCGACGATGCTAGTGAGGTACATCAGCCACCCATATTTCGACCTTTTGACCTCGATTATCGCGCATTTCTCGTGGCAGGTCTCGCATCTTCCCCTACTGTACCAATTCTTCGGATGAAGCGTCTTGCACTCGGGGCAGTAGCAGAACTTCACGCCAACGAAACGGGTTCATCCGATATATTGCTTTTCGGATACGATTTGAGTGCGTAAAGATGTGCGTGCAACGACGGGTAGATGCGGAAGACGCTCAGGCGCCGAACTTCTCAGACCTATTGATTTTGTCCAGCAGTATCGGCATCAGGTCCTTGCCTCGTATCCTTCCCAACCCGCCTGTCGAAGCCGAGACCTCGTCGAAGGCGCCGACCCCATCTCTCACCGTGCTCTCCGAGCATATTGCCAGTGGCACGGGGTCTCCGCTGTGGTCTCCCACCTCTATCGGCGTGCAATGGTCGGCTAATAGGACGACGACGGCATCCGATGGAGCTTTCCTCCGCAACAGCCCGATCATCCCGTCGATCCGTTCTATCACTTCGATCTTCTTCTTGTAGTCTCCGTCATGGGAAGCGATGTCGGCGGCTTTGACATTGACCAACACGAGATCCTTCGACTCCAGCAGTCTCAGTGCTGCATTCGCTTTCGCGATCATGTCAGTGTCGAGTCCGCCGGTCGCCCCAGGCACCTCAACGACCTCCATCCCGCACACTCTGCAAATACCTTTGATCAAGGAAACCCCCGCCACGCATGCTGATTCGAGGCCGTATCTGTCCTTGAACGATTGTATGTCGGGGAACATACCGGCCCCTCGCGGGAGTAGGATGTTAGCCACGGGTTTGTCTAACTCCTTCCGCCTGAGATTGACCGGATGATCCTTCAGCATCAGATATGACTTCTTGACGAAATCGTTCACGGCTTCGGCGGTCTTCTTGGCCTCCGGGACCAATGGCTGGCATTTGTGAACCTGGGCCAGAGTATGGGGATCAACGTCCGATACGCAAGGCGAGAGCCCCTTTCCCTTCAGCAACAGGACAGCGCGGTGCTCCGTGGCCTCTCGAACGACGATATCCACGCCCTCGATCCTGATCTCTGAAAGCGTCCGAACCAGCTCGGTCGTCTCGGGCTCTTTGATCCTTCCGGCCCTTCTATCAACAACGTTCAGTCCGTCATCCACGGTAGCGAAATTGCATCTGAATGCAACGTCCCCCTTCTTCCCTACGAGTCCGACGCCCGCCGCCTCGAACGGGCCTCTCCCGGTGTATACCTCAAAAGGATCGTAGCCCAGGATCGCAAGATGGGACGTATCACTTCCAGGGCGGACCCCAGGCGCAATCACGTCCATGATCCCGTTCGATCCGCGATGTGCGAACCAGTTCATGTTAGGTCTGCGGGCCGCTTGAAGGGGGGTTCTGAAGTCCAGATCCTTGATCGCCCTGTCCCCCAGACCGTCCATGATCAGTAGTAGGACTTTCCTTCCCTGACTCATCGATATCATGCACTATATCGGTGAGAGCGTAGAAAAAGCTCACTGGTCATCAGACGATCTCAGCGGACTTGTCTCTGGACCAGATCTCTTTGGGCAGGGAGTCGTACAGACCGACTTCCTCCGGTTCCGCTCCGGTCAGCCGGTTTAGCTCTCTGGCGATTTCGTCCATGTTCAGGTCCCAATAGAATATCCTCCAGATCCTTCCACTCGGGAGCGTCGCCTCTTCCCAGTGGGTTTTCAGCAGCTTGAGGTCCTGCAGGAAGTAGAACAGTTTTCTGTCTTCCTGATCGAGACAGTTATCTATGACGGACTCCCCAAATCCAAAGTAGTTCAGCAGTCGGAGGGCCAGGTCCTTTGCAATGCTATCACTGACACCAACTTTGCTTTCGATCACTCTGGAAATAGTTCTTAGGTTCAACGTTGCTTCGTTCTTGTGCGTCATGTTCGTTCCATGCTTGGGTTCCAGGCGCTATAAATACGTTGCTTTGCCACAAGTTCCGTGGACGCTGGACATAGAAATGGAGATCGAGCGGATCTCAGTACTGGGGGTGCAGGGGGTGCGTGATGGACACGCGGAGCTATTATCGGAATAATCAGCGCGTTCCTTCCGGTTAATGCAACCGTTTAGTAGGCAATCCGCCGTGATTCCTTTACCATCAATCGGGATTGACAGGGAGTGGAACCAGTATCATCATTCGACGCAATCGACATTGGGGTGTAAGCTACCGTTCAATTCATCTTCACAAGGCTGGCCATGAATGCGCGCAACCCGTCCAGCGCGGTCATCCCTTTCAAACTGATCCCGTATCTCCCCCTGGCACGTTCTTTTCGTACGTACCCCCCGTCCTCTAGGGCCTTGAGGTGGAACTGTAGATGCCCAGTCCTTAAGTCCAGGTCTCTGCTCAGTTCGGAGAACGTCATGTCCCTTTTTCCTAGGTCAACGAGTATGGCGATCCGGATCGGATGGGCCAGAGGGATGAGCGTGTCCGCCACGGACTCAGGATCCAGCCCCTCAAAGGTCTGCACTCCCAGGCTCAGGTCCTGAACCCTCGTGACAATCCTCCCTGCCAAGGTGAAAACCGTTTTGATCTCCGAAATCATAGACAAGACATAGTCATGGCATTCTCCAGCCTCGCACTCCTCCTTGCCTGTGCGGGCATTGTTCTCCAGATTGGAGAGGATGGTGAAGGTTCGGTCGAGGTCCCCCTTCAGGAATGCGAGGCTGGCAGCCTCCACGTTGCTTGTTGTCGCGCTCATACAGAACCTCCGTTTTGAACAGTGCAATATATCATCCATGCAGCCGATTCTGTCCATTACCTCCCTCTCGCTATATTCCTCGAAGACCCCCTGCACTTCCTTCAACACCAGTCGTTTAAACTCTTCGCCCCTGATTGTGAAAATGGAGGAACGCATGGACTCAAGATCCCCTTCAAGCCGTTCCAACCTGTTGATCATCGAACTGCCTTCCGTGCGATCACCTTAATAGTAAAATATTAAAAAGTAATATTGTTATATTAATGCTTCGATGCCTAGGCGAGGTGTTTGCAATGGAACTTCAAGATCTGAAGGAATATGTGCAGAATGCGGACGAGCAGCAATTGAAAGCCTTCGCCTACATGGCTTCCTGGCTGAACGAGATGAGTCCACGGTATTGCACCTGCAGCGTTCGATGCAATAAGGAATGCGCGGTGGTGAAAGGCATGGGCGAAGCGTTCATGACCGCCATGTCTCGATCTCAATGATGATGCCAGTCTGGTCGAATCATGGGGCGCCCCCGGTACCGAATGTGAACATGGCTGCCGAGAACTGTGTGGACATGTTGCCGAGGCCCGGGGCTTAGGTGGCGGAGGCCCGCATCCCCGGGCAGTCTGATGATGGTGGGAATGATGGACGTCCGCCGTCTCCCTTCTTTTTTCACAACCTTCATTCTGTCAACGGATTTCTTTTGGCGATCGCATTTTCTGAACATACTTGGCAGTCTGTTGGTGGAATGAGGCCGTGATGGGCAAGAAATTGTCCCGTTCGCCTGCGTAGTTTGTCGATCAACATCTAGTCCTTCCGTACAGGTTGGGTTGGTCACGGTGGTGCAGGGGGTGCGATTTGAACGCACGGACCCCTTCGGGACAAGGTCCTAAGCCTTGCGCCTTTGGCCAGGCTTGGCTACCCCTGCGAATACTCGCAGGATGTTTTCCAGATTATTAATTCTTTCTTAATATCCACCAGCGAGTCGCGCGTTCCATCGGCTTCAGCTTGCGCTCACGTCAAGTATGGAATTGGAACAATGCAAGGGACAACGGGCAACCGACTTCTATTCGAGGTAGGACTCGAGATACCTGGCTACTGCCTCAAGCGCAATCGACTTCCTGCAGGGATACGCCTTGACCTTTGCCCTGACGGCGACGACATCGTCTTTCTCGGCGAGGACGAGTCTCCCCAGGTAAGCCTCCTGTTTGTCCAGCCTGAGAAAGAAGGAGCAGTCATCGTCTATCCTTCTTTCCAGAGTTCTCACAAGTTCCTCGATAGCGATCTTCCCGAGCCTGCCGAAGAAAGCATCAATCTCCTTTCTCCTCTTGACCGTAGCCTCGAGGATCGTAATCGGGTTTCCATGATATCCAGACGACTTCGTCCTTGAGACCTCGCTCGCACCCGAAGCGAAGGCCATGGCCTTGACGACACGCTCCTCGTCCTCGGTCGAATGGACGAAGGCTCTGAAGTTGAGACCATGGAACGCCATCTGTACCATCATCTGCTGAACGTTAGATATTTCTTTCCAAGCGAAAAAGCCTTCCATTGAAATTCCAGTTTGCTCGCTCTGCTCAGAAGTTGCGAATGACGAACTTTGACCATAGATTGTGCTACGAAATCGGATTGACATTTTGTAGCATGCCAGATGTTCTATGTCACAAAGGTTTATAGTCAAAAACGGGATTGAAGAGCGGTGTTAAGTGCATGATTGAGATAAGGATGCACGGTCGAGGCGGCCAGGGAGCGGTCGTCGCTTCAGAGATGCTCGCTCGGGCTGCCGTGAAAGATGGGATGCATGCTTCAGCATTTCCGTTTTTTGGAGTAGAAAGGCGTGGCTGTCCCGTTACTGCCTTCTGCAGGATTGATGATAAGCCCATAAGAATCCACGCCGGGATTTACGAGCCCGACTACGTGATCGTGCTCGACCCAGGCCTGATGACACTGGTCGACGTCTTTCAGGGACTTAAGCCCGATGGCAAGATCCTGATCAACACGACCAGGACCAGGGAAGAGCTCGCAATAAAGGGACCGAACAAGGTGGTGACCGTCGACGCAACGGGTATCGCGCTGAAGCGGGGCCTGGGGAGTGAGACCGCGCCGATAGTCAACACGGCCATTATTGGCGCATTCGTCAAGATGTTCCCGAAGATCTCGATAGACTCGCTGTTGGAAAGCGTAAGGGAGGCTGCCCCTGTGAAGAAAGAGGAGAATGCATCCGCAGCCAAGGACGCTTACGAAATAACAAAGGAGGTGTGACTCATGCCTATTCTGGAAACATACAAGGACCTGCCCTCTACGCCTGTGACGTTCTACTCGACGGAGAGCAACAAGACCGGGACTTGGAGAACGGTTCGCCCGACCTTCAATGAAAGCAAGTGCACTAGATGCTACATCTGCTGGAAATACTGCCCAGACCTCAGCGTTGAGGTCGCTAACGAGGGTGACTTCCCCAAAATCGATTACGATTACTGCAAAGGATGCGGCATCTGCGCGAACGAGTGCCCCTCCGAGGCCATAGTCATGGAGAAGGAGGCGCACAAATGATCGAAGTAATGACTTCCAACTACGCTGCCGCGCACGGAGCAAGACTCGCCAAGGTCGAGGTCATAGCTGCATATCCGATCACGCCGCAGAGCAGCATCTCTGAGAAGCTTGCGGAGATGTCGGTAAAAGGCGAGTTGCACGGCCAGTACATATTGGTCGAGAGCGAGCACAGCGCAATGTCACTTCTGATCGGCGCGTCCTACGTCGGAGCGAGGACCTTCACGGCCACCTCCTCCCAAGGGCTCGCCCTGATGCACGAGATGCTCTATTGGGCGACAGGCGCCAGGAGACCGATAGTCATGATCGTGGCCTCGCGAGCCATGGCCCCGCCGTGGAATATCTGGGGAGACCAGATGGACGTCATCGGAGAAAGGGACACCGGATGGATGCAATTCTTCTGCGAGAACAACCAGGAGACGCTCGATACGATCATCATGTCCTACAAGATTGCGGAGGACAGGTCCGTCATGCTGCCTGCGATGGTGGTCGAGGATGGTTTCATTCTGTCCCACACCTTCGAGGCCGTCGACCTGCCGAACCAGGATGATGTCGATGATTTCCTTCCGAAGTTCAATCCCGAACTGAAGATCGACTTCAATGACCCGAGGCGATTCGGGGGCTTGGTCATGCCCGACTGGTGGTCCGAGTTCCGTTACAGGATCGCACAAGATATGGAGGGTGCGAAGAAGAAGATCGTCGAGGTCGACAAGGAGTTCGGCAAGAAGTTCGGCAGGACCTACGGTGGTCTGGTCGAGTTCTACAACTGCGACGATGCTGATGTCGTCCTCGCCCTAGCAGGTTCGGCGGTGGGTACTGCGAAGGACGTCTCGGACAAGATGAGGGAGCGCGGGAAGAAGGTCGGGGTGGTGAAGATCAAGGCGCTCCGTCCGTTGCCGGCCGAAGAGCTGAGGAAACTGAACGACATGGTGCCTGTGGTCGGTGTCTTCGATAGGAGCTTCAACTTCGGGCATGGCGGAGGCATATTCAGCGAGATGAGGAACGGCATATACACGCCCGACGGAGGGCCGCTCATCAAGAACTATGTCGGAGGAATGGGCGGCAGGGACTTCACCCCGAAGCACATGGAATGGGTGTTCGAGGATCTCTTGAGGATCAAGAAAGAGGGGAAGGTCGACAGAATGATCGAGTGGATTCCCCTTAGGGATGGGACTGGGAGGTGGTATTGAATGCCGAAGTTCACAATTCCGAAGGAAGAATACGTCTACAAGGGTCATAGCGCATGCCCCGGTTGCGGGACACCACTGGCCCTCAGGTATGCTCTAAAGGCATTGGGGCCGAAGACCGTGCTCAACTTTCCTGCTGGTTGCGGCGGCGTGATATTGGGCCTTTGGCCAGGATACGCGATGAAAGTGCCGGTCGTTGACAATGCCTTCGAGTGCACCGCTGCGGTCTCCAATGGGCTCAGGGCGGGCTTCGAGGTCAAGGGCGTCGAGGATGCGTACGTCGTTGGTTGGGCGGGGGACGGAGCCACGGTCGACATCGGTCTGCAGGCTCTCTCGGCAGCTGTCGACAGGAACTCGAACATCATCTACGTCATGCTTGACAATGAGGCGTACATGAACACCGGCATTCAGAGGAGCGGTTGCACTCCGGTAGGAGCGTGGACTACGACCACCCCTGTGTCGAACGGAAAGGGGTACAACCTGACGCCCAAGAAGAGGATAATGGACATGATGGTCGCAAACGGCATCGCCTACGGGGCGACGGTGAACGTCGCTTATCCGGAGGACTTCGTGGCGCGCATGCAGAAGGCCAAGGACATCAAGGGCGTGAAGTTCATTCATGCCTTGGCACCCTGCACGGCTGGATGGCGCATCGACCCGTCAAAGAGCGTGGAGATCGGGAGGCTGGCGACCCAGACCGGTACGTTCCCGCTTTACGAGGTGGACCATGGCAAGTACTCTCTGACCAAGGAGATCAAGAAGAGGAAGCCTGTGGACGAGTACCTGAAGCTGCAGGGAAGGTTCAGACACCTCCAGAAGGAAGCCATCGCGGATATCCAAAGGCTGGTCGACGAGGAGTACGAAAGACTCCTCTACAATGTAAAGGTCACCAATGGGTAAGCCCGCGGACAGGATACTAGCGAGCGAAGGGAAGCTCCTGCTGTTGGGGAACGAAGCGATAGCCCGCGGATGCGTGGAGGCTGGCGTCAGCGTCGCAGCCACTTACCCCGGGACACCCTCATCCGAGATAGGGACGGTCCTTGAGAGAGTCGCTGACGACGTCGGCCTCTTCTTCGAGTACTCGGTGAACGAAAAGGTCGCGATGGAAGTATGCGGAGCGGCATCGGCCTCGGGCCTGCGCTCCTTCGCTTTCATGAAGCACGTCGGGCTGAATGTCGCCAGCGACCCCTTCATGACCCTTGCCTATGCGGGGATCGGGGGCGGGATGGTCGTCCTGAGCGCCGACGATCCCTCTTGCCACAGCAGCCAGGATGAACAGGACAATCGCTTCTTTGCGAAATTTGCGAACGTGCCGATGCTGGAACCCTCGACACCCCGCGAGGCGAAGGAGATGGTCCTCGAGGCTTTCAGAATCTCCGAGCAGCTTGAGGTGCCTGTTCTGCTGAGAACGACGACCAGGGTCAGCCATGCGAGGGGAGTAGTCCCCCTGGGTCCGATGCCAGAGGCCAGACCACGCGGAAGATTTGAGAAGGATCCGCGACGATTCGTAATGGTCCCCGCCCACGCAAGGAGCAATCGATTGAGGCTCCTCGAGAGGTCTGGCAGGGCGCTGAAGCTCTCGGAGAGGTCGGAATTGAATTTCGTCGCCGGGAAAGGCGAGACTGGCATCATGACGAGCGGTGTATCGTACACGTATGTCGGGGAGTTCCTCAAAGACGTCGAGATCCTGAAGCTGGGGTTCACGAACCCTGTCCCGGAAGAGAAGGTGAGGATATTCATCGAAGGCAAAGAGAAGGTCCTCGTCGTTGAGGAACTGGACCCTTACCTCGAAGACGAGGTGCTTCGGATCGCCAAGAGCGGCGGAATCGACGTTCCCATACTGGGCAAGAGGACCGGACATCTTCCGCAAGCGTTCGAGTTCTCTCCTGACACCATGATGAATCTGAAAGAGGTCTTGTCCGTCGTCAATACTGGAGAACCGCTCGCCCCCAAGGACATAGGGCTGCCCGGCAGACCGCCGGTCCTGTGTGCAGGCTGCCCCCACCGAGCGACTTACTACGCCACGAAAATCGCCCTGGGAAAGGAAGAAGCGATATTCAGCTCGGACGTCGGCTGCTACAGCCTCGGCATCCAGCCTCCACTCGAGACGGCGGACTTTCTTCTGTGCATGGGGAGCAGCGTCGGAGCTGCGAGCGGTTTCACCTCCGCCACGGATCAGAGGGTTGTCGGGTTCATTGGAGATTCAACATTCTTTCATGCCGGAATTCCAGGCCTCATAAACGCGGTCTTCAACGACCATCGGTACTTGCTGATAATACTGGACAACAACACGACCGCGATGACGGGACACCAACCGAATCCCGGGACTGGGAGGGACTTCGGGGGCAGAAGGACGGAAGGAATCGACCTCGAGAAGCTCGTGAGGGGATGCGGCGTCGAGTACGTGAGAACGGTCGACCCTTACAATATCAGGGAGACGAGCCAGGTAATAAAGGAAGCGCTCCATTATGACGGGCTTGCGGTGGTGATATCCAGGCGTGCTTGTCCGCTCCTCCTGCGGAAGGAGGGAGCCCTGCGACCTGTGCCGTATGACGTCGACCAGGACAGGTGCATTCACTGCTACACCTGTGTGCGCAGGCTGTCGTGCCCCGCACTCTTCAAGAAGGGTGACGAGGTGCACGTCGACGCAGCGCTCTGCATCGGATGCGGCTGCTGCTCTCAGGTCTGCCCGAAGCACGCCATAGGGGTGGTGGATTGAGCTACAACATCCTTCTCGTCGGCGTCGGGGGGCAAGGCGTCCTCCTCGCATCGACCGTCATCGGCAACGCCGCGATGGAGCATGGGACGGATGTCGTCATGAGCGAGCTCCACGGAATGGCGCAAAGGGGAGGGAGCGTGACGGCTAGCGTGAGGATCGGGAGGGACGTGAAGTCTCCCTTGATCCAGAAGGGAGGGGCGGATGTACTCCTCGGATTCGAACCCGCCGAGACATATCGCTATCTCCCGTTCGCGAACAAATCCACGCACATCGTCACAAACATCCGCCCAGTAATCCCGATCCAGGTCTCGATGGGGCTCGAGAAGTATCCTGAGGTAGAAGAGATACTTGATGCCATCAGACAGGTGAGTGATAATCTTCTGCCAATCGACGCAGACGTCCTTGCCGCAGAGGCGGGCAACCGCATGGCGGCAAGCTCGGTTCTCATCGGAGCGATCTGCGCCCTTGATGACTTCCCAATCCCCCGCGAATCACTCATCCGTGCGCTCCTCCAGAGGGTTCCGGGACAGTATGCTGAGGTCAACGCAAAGGCTTTCGAGATGGGCTGCGAGCAGACCAAAGCGGGCACTTCGAGACGTCGGTCATGAGCGGGAACGGATCGAAAGCAACGAGAGGACGGACTTGCTGAGACCTCACTCGACCTTGACGACGGATCTCCTGGCATAGCCGACGACGACCTTCCAGTAGCCCTTCAGCATCGCGTCAAGATCGGTGTCGCCAGTGTCCACTCGCAGGCGTTCTGTCTCCCTTAGCTTCGAAGGGGCCGCAATCACGGTGATGTTCTTCGGTCCGACTTTCCTGATGACCCTCGATGATATCTGCTGGTTGCCCCTGCCGAATATGAACCCCTGCACGCCAATCGGCGTCACCACGATTCTCGCCCGGCAATTGCCATCCAACACCGCAAGCAAGTCATTCTCCGATGCGTCCTTGACGATCAGTTTTCCATCCATTACCACGTCGACCCCGAGGAGGGTTTTCTCCACACCGATGTGCCTGGCCACCGCTTCCACCGTCGTTCCCGGGCCTAGAATGTAAATGAGATCGTCCTCGAGACTCTCGGCCAGATACTGACCTATCTCATCCTTTTCATCCTCGCTCGAACTCCCAATAATCTCGCTTTTCGCGGGCTGAATCAGAGATTGTTCATAAGGGACCATCATGTAGCCATATAATGAAGCGCTCAGACGCCCCCCTCGAAAGGCATCCTCGTCGATATCCATCACCTCAGTCCGACGTACTGGCAGCGATTCGGATGCGAAGATCTTGAGGATTCTTCCTGAGGCCTCCGGCGTCGTCGAGAACACGCCGGAGTGCATTTTGACCCCGGAGGGTATCGCGATTACCGGGACCTTCTGGTCAATCGCGCCCAACACATCTCTGGCAGTCCCATCTCCCCCAGCGAAGACCAACACGCGCGCGTTCCGCTCGACGATTCTCCTGCACGCTTCCTCTGTGTCTTTCTGGGAAGTGACAGCGGAGGGGACGTGTATCACTTCGAACTTCGCTGTCATCTCCCGAAGCAGGTCCTCCCCCATGCTTCCACCGGCCGTGAGGAAATCGTACTGGTCGAGGGGGGCCGCGGCCCGCAGAGCTTCAAGAGCCCTCGTCTTCGCGATCGGCTCCGCACCTCTCTTCAGCGACTCGAGGAATATGTGCTGCCCGTCCGTCCCCTTGAGACCGACTCGCCCACCCATGCCTGCGACGGGGTTGATTATGAGACCGACCAACACGCGACTTCATCACTGCCTGGCCTCATGAAGTCTTCGATTCCATCGATGTAATTGGAACTGTGTCAGACCGGAAGGCTGCTGTGACAAGAATTTAGACGTAAGAATGTGGTTCCAAATGCGTTTGAGTTATGATAAGAAATAGATGAGCGGGGATTTCCCGCCGTGTAGACTAGCCTGCTCCTTTCTTCCGATGTCACCAAACCTCAGCGCGCTGCGAAGTCGGGATTCAATCCCGTCGTGAATTGCACGCCCCCGATCTCACCGACAGAAGCGTGAATCAGCTCCGCCTCGGGCGCAGACGCCTGGGCCATCTGATCAGCTTCTTCCTCGTCTATCTCATGAAGCATCTCCTCGACGTCCGAAGCTATCTGGGTTATGAATGATTCGCTGATCTTTGCGCAGACGGATTCTATGATCTTGACGATGCTTCGCTCCATTATCGCGAAACTGTCCTTGACCGCGATGTCCCCGGCTATCTCGAGCAACCTGTCGTTGTCGAGGACGAGCGTCGTCTCGGCCGCCGCGCGCAGCTTCTTCAGCCCATCGCTCGCTCTCTTCAAGTTGTCTTTCTCGGAGGAGAACGGATTGATCGCAATCGCGAAAGTGACGGCATCAAGCTCTTTCGCAACCTCGGCGACAACTGGCGCAGCCCCAGTACCAGTCCCTCCGCCCATTCCGGCAATCACGAAGACGATGTCGCTCCCTTTGAGGACCTCCTTCAGCGTCGGCCTTGCGCAGTCCGCACAGTATTCCCCTACCTCAGGGAATCCTCCCGCGCCTTCCCCATGCGTTATGTCCTTGCCGATGAGGATCTTCTTATGCGCATCGACCTTCTCGAGCTTCTTCTCGTCCGTGTTCACCGCAATGGTCTCAATGTTACTCTTGCAGTTCCAGTAGATGCCATTGACTATGTTGTTCCCAGCGCCGCCGCATCCCACAACCGAGATCTTCGGTTCTATCATCCCCTTGCTGAGCATCTCGACGATCTGCTCAGTTTTCATGGTTTTGTCCATATTCATTTGACCTCCAGGTCGCGACCGAGTTGGAGCAGGCTGACTACGCGGCTTTGCGCTAGACAAAACCGTGCACCCCATCCCTTCTGCAGGCCCTTGACACTCAGTCCGACAGTCACATCGTTCGTGACAAGGCCTAATCAGGCACGACTTCGAGAGTTTCCCGCTTCGTCTCGAAGATCTTCCTCTTTACGTCCTCGAGGTATTCCTTCGGAACGAATTCCTTTCGAACGCAGTCTTCGATAGCCCCACCAACCGAGTTGTAGATCCCGGCCCTCACCATACCCTCCATGATACCGAGAGCTGCCCGTGGTATCTTGACTGGGATTTCCTTCGCATTCGTTTCCGATACCTGAGTTTCTTTTGCTTCAATGAACGAACGAAGGGCGACCCTTGCGAGTTGAGACCTGTTTGAGAAATCAGGATGTTCCTCGATGAATCGATCGAGGAGTTCGAGCTCTTCTCTCCCGAGCCTCAGCGATATTCTTTCGCCATCCATTACGGTGCCCACCCAAGTCCTGTACCGAACGTCATACGCTATGTCATACTCTGTATTTAAATATTTGCCGATTTGTCATACTAAGTCATACAATAGCCCGACATAGTTGAGAATTGCCGTGCGATTTTGGCGCACATCCACGAGATATCTGTCACACCTTCTGAACACCGAAACCATCTTTATGGCCTTTTCACATACCGTGACGAAGGTGCCTCCATGACGGGCCGGTCGACTGAGATCGAAGCGAAATGGCAGGAACGGTGGTACACTGCCGGCATCAATGAATCTGAAGCGGACTCGCGCCCGAAGTTCATGATGATTTTCGCGTACCCGGGAGTGACGGGGTACCTTCACGTTGGCCACATGCGCGGCTATACCTACGTCGATGCGATAACACGATACATGAGAATGACTGGCTATAATGTCCTTTTCCCGGTCGGAACCCACGCAACTGGCAACGGCGCGATCAGTCTCGCGAACCGGATAAGGGCGAGGGACCCCGGGACCGTCGAATACATGTTGGCCAACGGTTGTTCAGAGCGTGAACTTGATAACCTGGGAGACCCGGTCAAGGTCGTCAAGTTCTTCAACAATGTCTACGTCAACCAGTATTGTAAACGATTCGGTTTCCTCGCCGATTGGCGCAGGTTCACGTGCACCATCTATCCAGATTACCAGAAGTTCATCCAATGGCAGTTCCGCAAGCTGAAGGAGAGGGGCCTTCTGATTCAGAAGCCATACTTCGCCCCCGCCTGCGTGGAGTGCGGTCCCGTTGCAGTTGATGCGTCCGAGACCGACCTCCAGAAGGGCGGCAACGCGGAGACTGTGGAATATTCGCTCTTGAAGTTCAGGTGCGGGGATATGTTCCTCATCGCCGCGACCCTCAGACCGGAAACGGTCTACGGCCAGACCAATTTCTGGGTGAACCCAGAAGTCGAGTATGTCAAGGTCAGGAGGGACGGCGAGACATGGGTCATCAGCAGGTCCTCGTACGAGAAGATGAAGTATCAGAAGGACGGCCTCGAGGTCGTCGGCTCGATTTCGGGAAGGGAGTTGGTCGGGAAGAAGTGCGTGGCCCCCGTGATTCACCGCGAGATCCCCGTCCTGCCCGCGACATTCTGCGATCCTGCTGTCGGAACGGGATTGGTCACGAGCGTCCCATCTGACGCACCTGATGACTGGATTGCTCTGAGGATGCTGCAGGAGAACGAGGGACTTCTGCGCGAATACGGTCTTGACCCGGATGAGGTCCGGAAGGTCTCACCGATACCTATCATCGACATGAAAGGCTGGAGCCCGCTCCCGGCTGTGGAAATCACCGAGAAGATGGGCATAAGTGACATCACTGACCCAAAGCTGGAGGAGGCCAAGAAGATCATCTACAGGGACGGCTTCCACACAGGCCGGATGAACGAAAACTGCGGTGAATATGCTGGTCTTCCGGTCGAACGGGCAAAGGAGATGATAAGGGACTTCATGATCTCTAAGGGAGAGGCCGAGATGTTCTACGATCTCTCGGAGGAGGTGGTCTGCCGGTGCGGCAAGCCTGTGGTGATAAAGAAAGTCCCCGACCAGTGGTTCATCGACTATGCGAACGCAGGACTCACCGAAAATAGCAAGGAGCACGCGAAGTCGATGCACATCTTTCCTTCCGAGTACTACACGAACATCCAGGGAGTCCTCGACTGGTTCAGGGAGAGGGCCTGCGTGAGACAGGGGAACTGGCTCGGAACGAGATTCCCGTTCGACGAGAAGTGGATCATCGAGGCGATATCCGACTCGACACTCTATCCCATTTACTACCTGGTCTCGAAGTACTTCAACGAGGGCAGCCTGAAGCTCGAGAGCCTGACAGAGGAGTTCTTCGATTACGTTTTCCTGGAGAAAGGGAACCCTGAAGAGGTATCCAAGCACACGGGCGTGGAGCTGGGCCTTCTTAAGCGGATCAGGAACGATGTGGACTACTGGTACCCGCTGAACATCAATCTCGGTGGGAAGGAGCACATGACCGTGCACTTCCCTGCCTTCCTGATGAACCACGTCGGCGTGCTCCCCCAGAAGTACTGGCCGAAGGGCATCTTCGTGAACTGGTACGTCATCGGGAAGCTCGGTAAGATATCCAAGTCAAAGGGAGGTGCGGAGCCTATCCCGGGCGCCGCCGAGCACTTCGGCGTGGACCCGATGCGCCTCTATTACGCTCACATCGCTTCTCCGTTCGCGGACGTCGAGTGGGACGAGGACGCGATAGAGAACTACAAGGCGCGTATCGAGCGGATAGCAAAGACCGTGGATGAGCTGAAGGTGCTCCCGAAGGAGAGCGAGATGACGAGCGTAGATAGATGGCTGCTCTCGCGCCTCAACAGCCGGATAAAGGCGATCAGGAAGGGCATGGAAGAGTACGACCTACGCAACATGGCGAACGAGGTCTACTTCGAAATGCTCAGCGACGTCAGGTGGTATGTGAGGAGAGGAGGGGACAACGGACAGGTTGCCAACAAGGTGCTGGACGCCTGGGTGCGCCTGATGGCCCCGATCACGCCTCATAACGCCGAGGAAATGTGGGAAGACCTGGAGCGCGATCGCATGGTCTCCCTTGCAGACTACCCTGTGTCGGCCGAGGAGGACCTCGACCTCGATGTTGAGGAGGCCGAGGAGTTCCTCAAGAACGTCATCCTGGACATCAACGAGATCCTCAGGGTCACCAGGATGTCCCCGAAGAGGGTGAACCTGTACACATCCCCGGCCTGGAAGCAGAGGGTGTTCGATAATGCGATACAGATGGCAAAGAGGAACGAGCTGAGCATCCCGTCCATCATGAAGGCGACGATGTCCGACCCCGACATGAAGAAGCATGGGAAGGAGGCGGTAGACTTCGCAAGGAAGACCGCAGAGAGGCTTGTGAAACGCTCCGCTTCGGATGTTGACAGGATCGCGAGGCCCATCGATGAGTTACGATATCTTACAGAGGCCTCGTCTTTCATTTCCAAGGAGATCGGCTGCGATGTAGCCGTCTTTTCCGCCGACGATTCGGAAGCGTACGATCCGCAGAAGAAGGCGAAGGCATCGACTCCGCGTAGACCCGCGATATTCGTCGAGTAGTCACCGGCCCGGCCTCCCTGTCTCTAGCGATATGGTCGACAGATTCATATATCGAGTTTTTGCTCCCTGAGGGCTATAAAACCCGAGCGGGGTATTCCCAGTGTCCGGCAACTCAATGTTCGGCAAGTTGGCGAACTTCATCGCGAAGCACTATAAGGGAATCATAGTCGCGTGGATTATCGTCTTGATCATCGCCGTGCCGCTGGCGCCGAAGGCCTTCGACATCGTTTCGTACGAGGAAACCGAGATGGCGCCCCCCAACATCGAGTCGGAGGTTGCGCAACGCTACATTAACGAGCATTTCCCGACGGCCAGCGGGCAAGGGTCGACGTTGATCGTCCTTATGAACACAAATGTGCTCGATAATGAGACGAAGGACGTCGTTTTCAACATTGACCATGCCATATATGAGGAGACCCATGGAGGCCGCATAGACGGTCAGGTCCAGGTCGATTCACTCTATAGTGCTACCACACTGTACACGGCCGGCTTCCTTCAGCAGCTCGATCAGGGACTCTATCAGGCTTGGAACATGACGAACATGACCGCGTTCGCCCTCTTCGGGATCCCGACCGAGTTCAGGAACCTCTGGTACCAGGCGAACGGGAGCGCCTTCACAGTCTACGGAGTCCCATCGCTGCATGTACAGATATGGAAGCAGATGCGGGCGGCTTATCCAGCACTCCCTGTCACTGACGTCGATTCGATGGCATACGGCGCAACTTGGGTCTCTCTTCAGGTCCACCCAATATTGGCCTCGATGAACGCATCTCAGCAGGCCTTGGTCTTCGGGTGGTTCAGCGCATATTCCCAAGTCTGGAACATGACTGCAATGGATCCGTTCTTCTCGACCCACCCGGACGAGAGATCTCTCGTATCGATCCAATCGGCTTTCCCAACATTCCTCTTGATGATCCCGTCGGAGGGACAGTTCTTCCTGAACGCAACGTACAACAGCTTCAATGAGATGACCTGGGATAATTTCCAGGTCCTGAGTGTCTTTTCCAGGTCGGTCTTCAGCAACAATCTAGACCCGATGCTGATAGGTCTGACAGATGATGAGAAGCAGATGGTCCAACTCTACTTCGACATCTTCTATGAAGGCTGGAACTCCACATTGTCCTTGCCGAGCGAGCTGGGGTTCCGAACGATCGTGGACAACTCGGTGGCGGCGCTGAGCTCTGCTATCGGCGGTGAACAAGGGCTCAGCCTCATGTCAATCTACAGCAGCCTCGGATGGTCCGGCTGGAACAACGAGACAGCGATTCTGCAGCTCGCCATGGGATTTGTGGCCGAGAACTCCAAGGCCCAACCTTGGGTGATCTACGCGGTCAAGGAAATCCCTCCGGACGCTTCGTTCATGGAGTTCATGGCGCTGGGGGAGACGATAGTCGACAACTCCACTATGCAAAGTTACCCCATTCCCGTTTTCGCCGACCTGGTCGGTATGTTTGTCAATGTCCCGAAGAACGACACGATGATCATTTCCCTGACCTATACGAGCCCCGACGGCAAATCGTCACTCGGCCAGGACTCGGTGGGAGTCATCCGGGATGTCGTCCACGGTTCCCTCGAAGGAACGAGCGGTCTGGCTTCATATGTGACCGGCTCTGACGCAATATCCGTGGACCTGCAGACGTCCACGATGACCGATATAAACAGGATCGACCCCGTGACAATCATTCTCGTCCTGGTTCTCATAGGGATCTTCTTCAGATCTCTCGTGGCATCTTCAATCCCGCCTGCCATAATAGGCGTGGCGCTCGGTGTGAGCTTTGCCGTAGTGTACATCATTGGGTCGTTCTTCCTCGCTGTCCACTACAGCGTTCTAACACTTCTGCTGACTTCGATGATGGGGGCAGGCTGCGATTACTGTATCTTCATTATGTCAAGATACAGGGAGGAAAGGCGCAATGGACTCACGAAAGAGGAGAGCGTCCAGACTGCCGTAACATGGGCAGGCGAGTCCATAGCCACGAGCGGCGCGACGGTCATCATCGGCTTCGGCGTCCTCTCCTTCGGAAGGTTCGCGATGCTCAAGTCGATGGGCATCGGCCTCGCGATGGGGGTGACGATAGCGCTTGTCGCGGCTCTGACCCTGCTGCCTTCCGTGCTCATGCTCCTGGGAGACAGGGTATTCTGGCCATCGAAGCTCGTACCGAGGAGGGAGAAGAAGAAGGACGGGTACTTCAAAAAGAGCGCGAAGTTCGCGATTAAGCACGCCAAGGCCATTCTTGTCGCGGCACTCGTGATATCGGTTCCGACCACTTACCTTGTGTTCACGCTTGAAACGAGCTATGATTTCATTGGCGCGATGCCAGATACCGAGAGCAAGCAAGGCATGGATCTCATGGCGGAAGGCTTCGGCGCGGGCAGGATAATGTCAACGAGCGTCGCGCTCAACATGACTTCGCCCGTGCTCCAAGGCGGGACCTTCAATGTCACCGAATTGAATTCGATCGAGAATATATCGAAATCGCTTTCAGAACTGGATAACGTTCAAGAAGTGAAGAGCCCCACCAGGCCGCTCGGAGGGCAGGGACCGATCAACTACGCCAACCTCTCATACTACAGCGAGGAGGAGGCGACACAGTACTCCACCCTGATGAGAGGCATGCTTGGCAGCGAGGATACGAGCGCAGTGCTCATGACGGTCGTATTCAAATCGGAGCCGTTCGCCAAGGCCTCGATCGACAGCATCAAAGACGTGAGGGAGATCTGTCACACCTTCGAGACGCAGGACCCGAACGTCAACCAGGCATTGGTTGCCGGTTCGACCGCCTCGATGAGCGACATCGCTGACATGGTGCAGAGCGACTTCAGCGTCATGGAGGTCTTCGTGATCATCGGCATATACATCGTGCTGATGGTCGTGCTGGGATCCTTGGTGAACCCGCTCAGATCGATACTGACCATATTGCTCAGCATTTCCTGGACGATCGCAACGACGATGGTCATCTTCAACTTCATCCTCGGATTCCCGATCCTTTGGATGATGCCGATGATCCTCTTCGTTGTCTGCCTCGGTCTCGGAATGGATTATGACATATTCCTGACAACGAGGATCAGGGAAGAGGCGCAGAAAGGAATGAGCGACAAGGACGCGATCGTCCACGCTGTGGAGCGCACTGGCGGCGTCATAACCGCGTGCGGCATCATCATGGCGAGCGCCTTCGGCACTATGATGCTGTCCGAAGGGGCTCTTCTGAGAGAGTTTGGCTTCGCTCTGATGTTCGCGATACTCCTCGACGCCACAATCGTCAGGATCTATCTAGTCCCGGCGATCATGTCCCTCCTCGGCAAGTGGAACTGGTACGCACCTGGCCGTCTGCAGAGGGTGCGAAGGGACGAGAAGAAGAAGTGGTGAGCGCTCGGCGCTCTCTGGGAACGCGTTGTGACTCCTTTCTTACTCCTTTTTGTTCCACCTATTGTACAGTCGGTGATGCTGTCCGAGTTGATCCAAGACCTTTCCGACGACGAAGTCCACCAAGTCCCCCATCTCCTTCGGAGAGTGATAGAAAGCCGGGCTTGCGGGGAGGATCGTGACGCCCAAACGGCTCAGCTTCAGTTCGTTCTCCAGCATGATGGCGCTCAGAGGGGTCTCCCTGGGAACGAGGATGAGCTTCCTGCCTTCCTTCAAGGCGACGGCTGCGACTCGGGTTATGAGCGTGTCCGCGATTCCGCTGGAGATCTTAGCGAGAGTGGATTGAGAGCAAGGTACGATCACTACCGCGTCGAACAGCTGGCTTCCGGACGAGATAGGGGCGAATAGGTCATCATCCTCATAGAGCTCATCGACCGATTTCTTCAGCCTCGCAACGCTCGGCCCGACCTCTTGCTCAAGGATCTTCTTCCCGGTCTTCGAGACAATGAGAACTCTATCCCCCTTCAGCAGTTCGACGAGGCGGGCACCGTAGACGACGCCAGAACACCCTGTGATCGCAACGACCGTCTTCACAGGACGAAGATTCATACTGCTCTATATTAATCCTTTCTTTTGCGTCCACATGGTCCTGAAGTCCGCGATCCACTCCCATGTTGTGACGACTTGGTGGCTTGCCGAGAGGGGTCGAAGCAGTCCCGTGGTTCTCGCACCCCCTTAACGGGGATACCAATGTATGAACGAGCCGTCTAATCTACGTGGTCAAGAAGGATCTGACTGCCACATGCTCAGGATTTATCTGGGTCCGTGGGTGTCTCTTCCCTAAGGTTCTCCGGCAATCGTGTAGTCTGATTTCGCGCCTCCTTCTTCTCCCCTATCACCACCTTCTCGAGGACCCACACGATCTCGGACCTCTTTCCAAACCGATCCAGCCACTTCGGAAGATCGAACCGCAAGTATCGCCGGAAGTGCCAATGACCGGGCATTCTCCGATTGACCGTCCTCGACCTTTGCTTGAATAGATGGCAGACCTCAAGGCTCGTGCCCTCCTCAGTAATGCCGAGCAAGAACTGGTCCAGAGTGTGCTCGTGGAAGTATCTCACGTGGTAGGGGACCAGACAAAGCCCATACGGGGCCTTCAAGACAAGAATGCCGGACGGTTCAAGGATCCGGTGGATCTCCCTGAGCAAGTCCTCCCAATTGATGATGTGCTCGAAAACGTGAGAGACATAGACCTCCGAGATTGAATCGGAGTTGAACGGAAGAGGCTTCGAGAGGTCCATGGTCATGTCGATGCCGGGACCAGGGAACCTGTCGACGTTAACCCAGCCCGACCTGATGTCTGTTCCGCATCCTAGATTCAGTTTCATGCTTTCGCCCTGTCGATTTGTTGTGATTTCAATAACATCTTTGTGCTTCTTGCTGGTCCTACCACATGATCTCGGCCAAGTGCCTAACTATCGAGAGATCCCCGCGTGATCTTCTTCAATTTCTGTACTGCTCGAAGTTTCGAATTCTCCCCTCGGTTTCCTTTACATGGTTTTCTTCGTGGAGCCATGACGTTCCACTCTTCGAAACTCCTTCTTCTCGTGGTGAGAGTGTCCTTCGCAGAGTCCTCTGCTAGCGTTGTTCCCGACCGTTCGGAAACCTCTTCTCAATGACCTTCCGAGTATCTTAAACATGCTCCCATTTGAATGTGTGGCCATTGCCAGGGACGTCAAGATACCGCTTTCTTCGTGATCTGCCTTCCCGGAATTGACTACTTGGTTCTTGACTTCGGGGCCCACATCACCTGCCCTGTAGCGTTCATAAGCAAGCTGTCTACTTCGACTGTCGATGAACCAAGTTCGACATCTGCCCAACTCCGGCTACAATATGAGTCACAGCAGAGATAGAACGGGGGAACCCAAGACAAGCCTACATTGTTGCCTGATGCGAAAGGTGCTTGAAACTCCGAGGAGTTCCTCCCCGGGATTCGCCCTCATTCATTCTCTTGGTCCCTCAGCTCCGAGCCATACCCGTGACGCGTCCAAAACGCTTTTATACGGGCAGTCTATTAATGCCGTCGGCATTATCAGCAATCTGACGAGAACAGAATGTATTTGCAGAGGTAGAATGAGATGGTTACAATCTATGATGTTCCTCCTGGTGAACTGGTCGCCAAGCTTGCAGGGAAGCTCAGGGAGATAGACGCGATCAAGCCCCCGGAATGGGCGGATTTCGTGAAGACGGGAAGGCACACAGAGAAGGCCCCGGTCCAAGAAGGCTGGTGGTTCACGAGGGCGGCATCAGTTCTGAGGAAGGTCTACATCGAAGGACCCATAGGGACCGAGAGACTGGCCGCGACCTACGGCGGTTTCGCCGACAGGGGTTCGAAGCCGAACAGGGCGGTCAAGGGAAGCCGGTCCGTCACGAGAAAGTGCCTGATGCAGCTCGAGGCGAGCGGCCTCATCGCGAAGGACAAGAACAAGGGAAGGGTCATCACAGCCAAGGGCAGGGCACTACTCGACAAGGTCGCTATGGGTATTCATGAAGGGACCAAGAAGGGTTGAAGAGGCCGTAGGATCATGGATGCTGAACTAGAGGAATTGCGTCGACGGAAGATGGCCGAGCTCCAGAGGCAACGGGATCAGCAGGCGATGGCCGAGGAGCAGTTGAAACAGATCGAGGCAGGTCGACAGGCGATACTGCGTCAAGTACTCACTCCAGAGGCGAGAGAGCGCCTCGGGACGGTCAGAATAGCTTACCCCGATCTGGCGAGGGCGGTCGAGGACCAGCTCATAAGGCTGGCGCAGTCCGGAAGGATCGATCGGCAAGTGGACGACGCCACCCTGAGGCAGATCCTCAGAAAAGTGGCTCCGCAGAAGAGAGAGATCAATATCGAGAGGAAATGACTATGACGAGGAACAAGCCGAGTGCGATGAAGATACGACTCATGAAGGCAATCAAGCAGAACCGGAGAGTTCCAGCTTGGGTCATGCTCAGGACGAACAGGAACTTCCTCCGCCACCCTAAGAAAAGGAGCTGGAGGACCAGCAGGCTGAGGAGATAGGCGATATCATGGCTGAAGAGGAGACTATTCTTAACATCCCCCTGAGGAAGGCGAGGAAGGCGCCCAGGACGGAGAGGGCCGAGAGGGCGATTGTCGCGATCAGGGAATACGCCGTCAGGCATCTGAAGGCGAAGGGAGAGGACGTTTGGATCGACGGCCGGCTGAACGAGGCGATCTGGAGCAGAGGAATTCGGAACGCGCCATCGATTATCAGGGTGAAAGCGGTCAAGTTCGAGGACGGACTTGTCGAGCTCTCGCTTCCTGAGGAGTGATCGACCGGTGCTTCATTCATGATGAGACTCTCCAGTTACGACGGAAATCCTTACATAGGCGTTTATTGCGCTGCGAACGAGAACATTTCTTTCATACCCGTCGATTCCCCTAGCCCCTTGGTAAAGGACATCGAGGAAGCCCTTGAAGTGGAATCGGTGAAGTGCACCATCTCCAGCACGAACATCCTCGGCGCGCTGCTGGCAATGAATTCCTACGGGGCCGTGATCACGAGCATGGCCTCGAAAGAGGAGACAGCTCTCATAGCGAGACGGTTGCCAGTCTACGTGATCGAGGACCGACTGAATGCGGCGGGCAACAACATACTGGTGAACGATAACGGAGCGCTGGTCAATCCCGACATGGGCAAGAAGGCGCTGAAGAAGATCGAGAAGGTCCTTCAGGTTGACGTCGCGCAGGGCAGTGTCGCCGGCCACAAGACTGTCGGGTCGGTCTGCGCCGCGACGAATAAAGGCGTTCTCTGTCATCCCGCCACGAGCGAACAGGACCTCGAGATGCTAAGGTCCGTGATGAAGGTTCCGACCGCGATCGGCACGCTCAACTACGGAGCTCCTCTGGTCGGCGCCTGCATGGTGGCGAATTCAAGAGGCGCGGCCGTCGGGTTCAAGAGCACACCGATAGAATTGGGAAGGGTAGAGGACAGCCTGGGGCTGATCTAAGACAGGCTTACCGATCTGGCCGTTTGATTACTCAGAACAGCATTTCAGTCGTTGGACAGATTGGCTTTACGGCGAGAAGACCCAATACTCTGTCTCCGTGGGCAACTCCTCGGGAACGAAGTCGACCTCGTTCCCCACCCTCAAGACCTTGCTCTCAGGAAGACCTTCGAGGAACTGGTCCGCGGTCTGTATCGAGAGGGACAGACCTCCGACCCTGAAATGCATCGGGACCGCTATCTTCGGTTTCAGTTGATTCACTAGCTTCCGCGCCTGCGCACCGTCTATCGTAAAGACGCCGCCGACCGGCACGAAAAGAACGTCGACCGGCGAAAGCGCCTTCAGTTGCTCGGTGCTCAGCATGTGACCGATGTCCCCGCAGTGGCAGAGCCTCACGCCCTCCATCTCGAACTTGAAGACGATGTTCCTGCCACGCTTGCTCCCCTCCTTGTCGTCGTGGAACGTCGGAAGGCCGAGTATCTTGACTCCCTTCTCAATGCGCTCTCCCGGCTCCCTTACCGTCACGAAGTCTCCTTTGACGACCCTCGAGCAGTTGTGGTCGAAGTGATCGTGACTGATCAGCAGCACATCCGCCTTCACGATCGGCGTCCTGATCCCTATCGACTTCCCGTCGTGCGGGTCCGTCACGACCGTGACGTTGTTCTTCACTTCGAAGCACGAATGGCCGTGCCACATAACCTTCATACCATCACCCGACTGATGTACCGATCAGCTCTTTTCCTTTTCGAACTCCACCCCGCAGTTGGGGCAGTGGTCATCGCTCTCGGAGACCACTTCGTTGCATAGGGGGCAGATGAAAACCTCGACGCCCTTGTCCCCTCGTATGACCCTAGGCTCGACAGTTCCGGGCACCCGACCCTCCCTCGGCTCGGCGGGATGCTTCCAGACGTCATAGAGGCGGCTGCATCCGACCGTCACCATTATCGCGCCGGCGATCGACATCGTCCACCCTAGGGTCCAGTGTACCGGCTGGAGAACCGAGAAGAGAAGAATCCCGACATAAGCCGCAACGCCGGATGCCAGTACCGCGGCCGGAACGGCTGCGGTTCTGAGGTCTAGACCCGTCGCAATCAAGGGCGCTTCGGGAACCGCTTCTTTCTCAACGACCATCTTCCTCGTGGCGGCAGCGGGCGTCTGTGGCGCTTCGGGTGCCATCTTCTCCGTGACTGGCACAGGTTCCAGTTGTTCGGGCTCTTTGACCCCTTCGGCGGCGGTCTCCTCTATCATTGACTCTACGAACTCTGCGACCTCGGCGCTTTCCGCTTCTGCCTCGGCCGTAGGCGGTCCGGGCTCCGAGACTGCCTCGGGCACATGCTCCCGCTCGGGCATGACAGGTTTTTGCGGGGGGACCTCCGGTATCCCTTTTCTGTCTTCTGGGGTCGGGGAACCGGAGACCGGCCGAGGGGAGGCGGTCGGCTCGCTCGGAGCCATGAATGAACGATCTTGCTCACCGACGAAGTCGTCGACAGAGACCTCGTCAGGCTTTATTATCGTCGCCTTGATCCTCTTCGAAAGCTCTTCATCGACGGCGACTGTGCTCTGGTCCGTGCTGATCTTCTCGAGTGCCCTGATCTGGTCTATCCACTCATCTTGTGACTCCTCGAACTGCCATCCGCAGAAGTCGCACTGCGCAACGGAAGGCTTGTTGCGGAGTCCGCACCTGGGGCACTCCTTGTATCCAGACCTTTTCTCCATCCTTCTTCACGATTACCATTCCATCTTATAATCCTTTTTACCGCGATCTCATCGACTGAATTCGACGAATGCTCTTACTCGCGCTCGTGCCTGTAAGAAGCAAGAAAAGGTCTCTGGCATCTTCGGGTCAAAGGTCCATATGTGGCAAGGTCGACGGTGGGTCCAACTCACAGTCCATTGCGTCCGAATCTCTCGACATCGAGCTAATGCCATCAATCTCAATGTCGAAGCAGTGGAACACAAAATACTAATATGTTGAAACTGGATTGAGAATTCGATGAAGATACTGGTCCTCTGCGTCGACCGCGATGACGATTTCGGTGTGAAGGTCGGACTAAACAGTCCGTTCATCGGAAGAGAGGAGAATCTGGATGCGGCCCTCGCCTTGGGACTGACCGATTCGGAGGACTCGGACACGAACACGCTTCTCGCCGCCATAGGAATCTATGACGAGATGGTCAAGAGCGGCATGGACGCCGAGGTCGCGACCATCTGCGGGGACGTCAAGGTCGGGTACGAGTCCGACCTGGTGCTGGCGACACAGCTGGAGAATGTGCTCGAGATGGTGAAGCCGGACAGGGTCGTTCTCGTCAGCGACGGGGCCGAGGACGAGTTCATCTACCCAATGGTGTCCTCGCGCGTCAAGATCGATTCTGTGAGAAGGGTGTTCGTGAAGCAGGCGCCCACGGTCGAGGGCACCTACTACATCATCATGAAGATGCTCCGGGACGACAAGATTAGGAAAAGGCTGTTCACACCGATTGGCCTCGTGCTTGCCGTGTTTGGGCTGTTCTCGCTGGCACCCAAGATCGTCCAGCTCTCCGATACAATGGACTTCGCGGTCGTCTCGGAGATGGCTGTTGGCTCCATCTCGCTGGTCCTCGGACTGTATCTCCTCGTGTTCGCATACAAGGTGGTTGAAAGGTCTCGGGAGTTCTCCCGCAAGGCTGGCAGGGCGGTCCGCTCCGGCAGCCAGATGATCCCATTTGCCATCCTCTCGATTGTGCTAATTCTCCTGGGCATAGTGTATGGACTTGACGCTGCAAAGGCCGATCCTCAGGCAAGCCTGCTTATACAGACGCTCCTCTTCGTGAGCGGAACGCTCTGGGCGTGGGTCTTCGCACTTATCTCGTACCAGACAGGCTGTTTTGTGAATCATTTCCTTTCACAGGGCAAGATATACTCGAGCTACCTCGTTGTCTCAGTGACCGTTTTCGCCATCGGCTTCATAATCCAGGGAGCCCTAGATGCTAGTCAGTTCTTTCTCGGATACAGGAGCTACAAGGAAGTGATAATCGTGCTCGAGGTTGTCACGGGATTCCTGCTCGCCGTCTTCGGTGGGCTGCTCAGTACATCGATGCGGTCCATTGCCACGGTGGTTGCTGAATCGTTGGACAAAGCTGAGAAGACCGAATCGGTCGACTAGGTGGTCCGGTGAAGTACGGCGACTGGGAAGCGATCTACTGCAGGATACTGGACGACTTTGGCTACTCGAGAAAGGAGGACGAGTACTCCGCTCGCGTGCTGGCGACGCTTGTAGGGGACAAGAGAGTCTGCGGCCCCGACTGTCTTGAAGAGATAATCGGGCGGAACGTGACCATATACGGTTTCGGGCCGAATCTCGAGAATGAAATGGATGAGGTCAAGCCGTCGGGTACGATAATATCGGCGGACGGCGCGACTACAGAGCTCGTCAGGAGAGCAATCATCCCGGATATCGTGACAACGGACTTGGACGGGGACATCGATGCTCAGATCGTTGCCAATATCAAAGGGGCCGTCGCCGTGATACACGCGCACGGGGATAATGTAAACAGGATAAAGGAATTCGTTCCTTTCTTCCCCGGCAGGATCACCCCGACCACGCAGGCGAAGCCGTTCGACAAGGTCTACAACTTCGGGGGGTTCACCGATGGAGACAGGGCGGTCCTGCTCGCGAGGCACTTCGGGGCGACGCGTATTATGCTGATTGGCTTCGACTTTGCGGATGTCAGGAAGCAGAAGGGGAAGGATGCGAGGGTGAAAGAGAAGAAGCTCAATTGGGCACACAAGTTGATATACGACCTCAATCCTGCCAAGGTCTCGCTCTCGACCCCGTAGAGTATTCGTGGTTTCGGTCGGATCTTGCTCACCTTAATGGGTCGGCCTGACAGGGACTCTCGCGTTTGATGCTGTCACACCCCGTCATTGACGGTCGTCAAACGGGCTCCCTGGCAACACTGTGAGCGGCATCCAATCTGCGAGGCGAGTTCTCAAAACCTATTTATAGCAACAAACTCTTACCAAAGACCCAGTCTCCCAGATGATTTACTCTTAGGGAGAAGGAGGAAAGGAAATGGAAGGTGAAGGCGAACGATCCCTTCCTAAGGAAGCGGCACCGAAGGCGGCCTCCATGATAAAAATTATCGCGATTGTTGTCGTGATAATTGTAGTCGTGGCGGGCATCGCTGGAGTGTTGCTTCTGTCGGGAGGGAAGGAAGAACCCAAGAACGTGGCCCCAACCGCCTCTTTGACAGCGGATTCAGGAGCCATCGGTGTTGGGACGGCGGTCACCTTCGACGGAAGTGAAAGCTCCGATTCAGACGGAATGATTGCTGAGTACATGTGGAACTTTGGTGACAACACATGGAGCGTCACCACTGGCTCAATGGTTACTCACACCTACTACGTTTCGGGCTTCATGATCGTCAGGTTGACCGTCAGAGACGACAAGGGTGCGACTGGGGTGTCGGACATATCGAGAATCGTCGTGAGCCCGCTGCCAGTGACGCCGGCGAATGATTCAGCGCCCGTTGCAGTCATACTCACTTCTGCTGACAACCAGGGCATGACCGTGAAGGTGAACGATACTGTGAGTTTTGATGCCACCAAGTCCTACGACTGGACATTCAACGGCACGAGCAACGCCTTTGAAGTCAACAGCTCGGCGATAGACTCCTACTCGTGGTTGATCGGAGCATCATTCACCAACGCGAGCGCTCAAAAGAGCTACAAGTTCACGGAGCCTGGCATATTCGGCGTTCAGCTGACTGTGACTGACGCAGATGGCCTCACCGGGACTTCGTTGGTGTCGATCTACGTCAAGGAGACGGCGGTCGGAGGAGTTTCGAGATCGGACTCGTTCGTAACGGCGACTATCGGCGAACCCGAATCACTTGACCCGGCATACGACTACGAGACAGCCGGCGGCGAGATACTCCAGAACGTATACGAGACCCTTGTCTGGTACGATGGAGCAAGCGCCGCGGCGCTCGTTCCGATGCTGGCGACAAACCTGCCGACAATCGAGAATGGCGGAGTGACTCCGGACGGACTGAACTACACGTACAACATACGGTCGGGCGTCAAGTTCCACGACGGGAACCTGATGGATGCTTATGATGTGGAGTACTCCATCGAGAGGGTGCTGATTCAGAACGACCCATGGTCACCTTCATGGATGCTCGGGCAGGTGTTGATTTCAGGCTACGGCACAGGAATCTTGGACCTGGACCTAATAAACGCGTCCGTGACGTGCCCTGATTCCATGACCGTTGTCGTACACCTTCAGATGCCCTACCCGGCATTTAACTACGTGATGGCCTACACGGTCGGTAGCGTCGTTGAGAAGGAATACGTCCTGGCGAACTCACCTGACGTTCCCGGCCAGGTGAACGACTTCATGTGGCGCCACGAGATGGGGACTGGGCCGTACATGCTCAAGGAGTGGGTGTCCAACCAGTACATCCTGATGGAGAGATTCGATGACTACTGGAGGGATCCAGCAGCAATCAAGTACGTCATCATAAAGAAGGTCGAAGACGTAGGCACTAGGGAGATGCTTCTGTTTTCGGGTGAGGCAGATTCGGTCTACATCCCGAGACAGCACACAACGGACGTCAGAGGAAGGGATGGACTGAGGATAGTCGAAGGCTCCCCGACATTCAACATCGACTTCATCGGGTTCAACCAGAACATAAACTTGACCGGTGGACTGAACGTCGGTAACATTCCGGCGGATTTCTTCAAGGACGTGAATGTGAGAAAGGCATTCGTGCACGCGTTCGACTACGAGACGTTCATAGAACAAACGCTACTGAACACCGCGGTGCAGCCTAACGGCGTCATACCGATGGGCATGTTCGGGTACAATGAGTCGGTACCGACGTACGACTTCAACCTGACCAAGGCCGCCGACTACCTCAAGTTGACAAGTTGGGCTGAGGACGGGTTCACGCTGACTCTGTTCTACAACTCCGGGAACGACGTCAGGGAGGCGGGTTGCTTCCTGCTCAAGGATGCGTTGGAGAGCCTCAAGCCGCTCGGACTGATCACGGGTGACATAGTCATTAGTGTTCAGGCACTTGACTGGTCTGGTGCTTACTTGCCTGCTGTGCGCAACAAAGTGCTCCCGATATTCTACCTTGGATGGGCACCGGACTATGCTGACCCCGATGACTACACGACGCCATTCTACCATGAGAACGGCACATACGCACTCCGTATCAGCCTGGGCAACCACACCCTGACCCTTAAGGTCATGGAGGCAGCGTACGAACTCAACGAAACCCTGAGGGCACAGATGTACTACAACATATCGATGGATGTCTACGAAGAAGCGTACTTCCTCTGGGAAGACCAGGCAACGGCCTTCCACGTCGAGCGGGACTGGGTGCAGGGCTACTACTTCAACCCGATGTACTCCAACTTCTACTACTACGCACTCAGCAAGACATAGTCGGGTCAAACCTCTTCCCACTATTTTCTTATTTTTTGATTAATCCGACCTTTGACATTCTGCTGCCACGCCGGCCAGGGGTCCGATGGTCTTGACGAGTCAGAGGACCTGAGGTGTTGACCTCTTGGGGAGAGTCCTTTTGAGGGGAGACAGTCCGATCTGCCGTGGGCGCTCCTCATCTGGAAAAAAGTCTTTTATAGCAATATCTCATTGCGAGGGCAAGGTGACACGCCTTTGAAAATGGGCACTTTCATCATCAGGAGGCTTCTGCTTCTCATACCGGTCCTCTTGGGCGTGTCGATCTTGGTTTTCTCTCTGACGAGGATCGGTGGAGATCCAGCTGCTGCTTACATTCGGGAGAACATGACTGAGCCCCAGATAGCGGCGATATATGAGAAGTATCACTTCAACGAAGCCGAACATATACAATACTGGTATTGGTTAACGGGGATCTTTCAGGGCGACTGGGGGTGGTCGAAAGCCGCACATAGTCCGGTGACGACGGCGATAACGGAGTACTTCCCGGCAACGTTTGAACTGACTCTTATCAGCATAATCATAGCGGTGTTTGTGGGCATCGGTTTGGGTACGATATCCGCTGTTAAGAAAGACAAGCCCGTCGATCAGGCGACTAGGGTGATGGCACTGTCCGGTGTGTCTCTCCCCATTTTCTGGCTTGCTTTGATCCTCCAATACATCTTCTTCCTGCAGCTGAATTGGCTTCCTGCCATTAATAGATATGATACGATTCTCTACGTCAATCACCCATTCACGAAATACACAGGCTTCTATCTGATTGACACCTTGCTGAGCGGGAACTCCACGATGTTCGTTGACGTTGTTAAGCATCTGATCCTCCCGAGCCTTACTTTGTCGTTCGGTACGATAGCCATTATCACGAGGATAATGAGGTCTAGTATGCTCGAGGTGCTGGGTCAGGAATATGTCAAAACTGCTAGATCGAAGGGTCTGCCTGAAAAGGTGGTCATCAGAAAACATGCAAGGCGGAACGCTCTGATTCCCACCACCACCGTCGTGGGGCTGTCCTTCGGCGGCCTTCTCGGAGGGGCCGTGCTCACGGAATCGATCTTCTCTTGGCCCGGCCTCGGGAGGTGGTCGACATCAGCGATTCTAACGAACGATTCGGCTTCGATTCTGGGATTCGTCCTGATTGTCGCTATCATTTACGTGATTGCAAACCTTGTCGTCGACATCCTCTATGCCTATCTCGACCCAAGGGTGAGATTGGGGTGATCTGGTGCAGGAAAACGTAGGCGCACAGGAAGAAAGTATGGTGAAGAGACGGCTTGGCGTGATCAAGAAAGCCATGGCCCCGAGATTGAGGGAGTGGAGATACTCTCTCTTCCTCTTCAGGAAAAGCATGCTCGCGATGGTCGGCCTCGCCATCGTTCTCACGATGGTCTTCATCGCTATTCTGGCGCCTGTCCTGGCACCGCCTGACCCGCTCCAGTCCGACCCCATGATCATCCCGAAGGACTTCCACCAGCCTAAGCCTCCGGGCGCTGATGGGCACCTGTTGGGGACTGGCAAGCTCGGCGCGGACATATACTACGGAATAGTCTGGGGCTCGAGGACCTCGATATACATTTCGGTGTTTGTGGTCCTGGTTGCGACGATCATCGGAATCGTCCTTGGGTCTGTCGCGGGATACTACGGCGGGGCGATCGACGAACTCCTCATGAGAATCACGGACATATTCCTCTCGATCCCTGGGCTCATACTGGCGATGGCTGTGGCTGCGGTGCTCGCCAGGAGCCTGGAGAACATTATGCTGGCTCTCATAGTCGTCTGGTGGCCTCCATATGCGAGGATAGCGCGCGGACAGGTTCTCTCCATAAAGGAGAACACATATGTGGAGGCGGCAAGAGCCGTGGGTGCAAAGAGAAGCAGGATCCTCTTTAGACACATTGTCCCCAACTCCTTGTCTCCGATGATCGTCAATGCCACCATGGATTTCGGCGTCGTAGTTCTGGTCGCGGCCGGCCTCAGCTACATCGGATTCGGGCCACCGTCAGGATACGCGGAATGGGGCAGGATGGTCTCTGATGGTCAGCAATGGTTCCTGGGGACTACTATGTACAACGGTCAGTTCATGAACCCGTGGTGGATGGTTACCTTCCCGGGTCTCATGATATTCCTGTTCGTTATGGGATTCAACCTCCTGGGCGATGGGTTGAGAGATATCATGGATCCCCGTTTGAGGAGGTGACGAGATGGAGAATGAAAGCGAACTCTTGGAGGTCCGGAGACTATACGCCAATTTCTATACGTACCAGGGAGTCGTGAAGGCTCTTGACGGCATCGACTTCTGCATAAGGAAAGGTGAGACCTTCGGTCTCGTCGGTGAGACTGGATGTGGGAAGAGCGTTACTGCGAACTGCATCCTTCGACTCATACCTTCCCCCCCCGGGAAGATAGAGGGTGGGGAGATCCTCTTTCTCATGCCAGATGAGGTCATGCGCAAGAAGGAGGACATTGAGAAGGAGATAGAAAGACTCAGGTCGAAGCAGGGCAAAGATGAGGAAGTGAAGGCGAAGGAAAAGGAGCTTGACGACCTTATCAAAGATTATGATCTGCTTAGGAAGAGCAGCAGCTTCATGCGCAAGATTAGAGGGAAGTACATCTCGATGATCTTCCAGGAACCGATGAGCGCCCTGAACCCGGTCTTCACCGCGGGAGACCAGATTGCGGAGATACTCCTCCTGCACGAGAGAAAGGAATTGGCGCAGGAGGTACTGAAGGACATTGACGGGGAACTCGATGGGACGAACTCGGTCGGTGGCTTTGAGAAATCGGTACTTCGATTCTATAGAGGTTATTACCAGCGCATGGCGGATTCCCCGGACGCCATGAGCCTTCGGATCGCCTCACGGATCCCGATACTCCGGAGATACGAGAGACTGATAAAGAAGAGGGCCCTCGACAGGGCTGAGGGCATGTTGAGCCTGGTCAGGGTCCCGGACCCAAAAAACGTCATTAGGTCCTTTCCGTATGAGTTGAGCGGCGGAATGCAGCAGAGGGTGGTAATCGCGATGGCGCTCGCCTGCAAGCCGATGCTGCTGATCGCTGACGAACCGACCACGGCCCTTGACGTCACGATCCAGGCGCAAATCTTGAAGCTTATGAGGGACTTGCAGAAGGAAACAGGGACGTCGATTCTGTTGATCACGCATAACCTCGGTGTCGTCGCAGAGACTTGCGACCGCGTCGGCGTGATGTACGCAGGAGTCATGGCGGAGATAGGCCCCGTTAGGACGATATTCAAAGAACCTCTGCATCCCTACACCCAGGGTATGATGAACTCGCTGCCCAAGCTGACCACTGAGGTCGGGAGATTGGAGGCCATAACAGGCAACGTTCCGAACCTGGTAAGACCCCCGCCTGGATGCCGGTTCCACCCGCGGTGTCCGTATGCGATGGATATCTGCAGGAAGGAGAAACCTCCTATCGTGGAGGTGAAGCCGGACCACTTCACGGCGTGCTATCTGTATACGGGGGCGAGCTGATGGCAGAGATTCTCGTTGAGGCCAGGGGGCTGAAAAAGCATTTTCCGATAAAGGGCGGTCTCTTCAAGAAGGAGATTGGAAGCGTCAAAGCCGTCGACGGAGTGAATATCGCCATCAGGAAGGGGGAGACCCTCGGCCTCGTCGGAGAGAGCGGCTGCGGCAAGACCACCGCAGGCCGTTGCCTCCTTCTGTTGACAAAGCCAACTGAAGGAAGTATCTACTACAAGATGCCTTCGAACGTCAGGAGCCGACTCCTCGAACTGGAGAAGCAGATCGCGGACGCCTCGCAAGTGAACAATGGCGGGGTGCCGGAGCGGCTGAACGAAGAAGTGGAGCATCTGAAGGAAGAATATGATGCCATCCAGGCTCAGTATGCGCTGGACACTAAGGATCCCGAAGAGCTTAGGAAACTGAGAAAAGAGATGCAGATCGTCTTCCAGGATCCGTTCTCTTCTCTCAACCCGCGGATGCTCATAAGGGACATCATCGGCGAGCCACTGTTGGTACACGGCGTGGCGAAGGGTGAGGAGTTGAGAAGACACGTGATGGCCATCATGGAAAAGGTTGGCCTCAACCCTGAGCACCTCTACAGGTACCCGCACGAGTTCAGTGGCGGTCAGCGGCAGAGAATAGGGGTCGCGAGAGCGCTCGCCCTCAACCCCGACTTGGTCGTCTTGGACGAGCCGACGTCCGCTCTGGACGTTTCTGTTCAAGCCCAAATCCTCAATATGCTCAACGACCTCCAGGCGGACTATGGACTGACCTATCTTTTCATCTCGCACGACCTGAGCACGATAAGATACATGTGCGACTGGGTGAATGTCATGTACCTCGGCAAGATCGTGGAATCGGCCCGAAAAGAGGACCTATTCAAGAACCCCATGCACCCTTACACCGAGGTGCTCCTTTCTGTCATCCCAGTGCCCGACCCGGACCTGAAGAGAGATAGGATCGTGCTGACGGGAGAGATTCCGAGTCCAGCGAACCCGCCCTCTGGGTGCCGTTTCCATACGCGCTGCAGATACAGGCAGGCAATCTGCGAACTGGAAGAACCGAAGTTGGAGGACAGGGGTGGAGAGCATCTGGTCGCTTGTCACTTCGACCGGTCTCGGAGAGTCTCATGGCAAGGAAGCGCCTGATAATAATCGAGAAGAAGGAAGAGGCGAACATTTCGGAGGATTCTGTCGAGATCCCGGAGAAGTACAAGGACTCAGAATGGGGCGTGTGGACGAAGAACACCTACGCGAAATACTGGTTCGCCCTTGTGTGCCTGCTCCTCGACTCCTTTCTGGGACTTGAGATCGCGAGACAGACCTCCGGGTCGCTGTCCGTCTCCATTCCGATTCTTGTCGTGGTGGTGCTCGTCTTCGCCGAGGCGTGGATCTACCTGAGACTTTGGGGGAAGCATCACACTCAGAATCCAAAATAGAGTGTTCTTATAGCGGTCGGGCGTTCAGAAGAATGATGGTCGACAGCGTCGTGCTGGTCGTCACGGTCGCCTCCGGTCTGATACTTGTGGCAATGGCAATGTCAGTTCGCGGCCTGTTCAGGTCGTCCATCTGGGACTTCTCCGAAACGGAGTCCCTGTCGACCCCTTTTGCCTATGCACTTCTAGTCGTCATCTTCGCGGCCGTGATGTCATTCATCGATCTCAGGATCAACGAGAGTCCCGTCCCGATAAGTCTGAATGTTGCCGGCATCCTCATCCCGTCCACCGTCTCCCTTTACCTCATCTTCTCGAGGAGGGTAAGGGTGGTCGGTGCGTCGCTGTCAACGTTGGCTGTCGCCGTCGTGGCTTACTGCCTCGCGATTGTGACCCCGGAAGGCATCTTGATGGACTTTCCGTTCTGGACTCTCCCGGTGACGGTCGCGGTGGTTTCCGGATACGCGGCCGCGAAAGACAGCAACCCGATGAACATGGCTGCCACGGCCTATGTTGCCGGGTCGGTGGGTGTTCTCATCGGGGGGGACCTGATGAACCTCGGTCGATTCGTCTCGGTCGGAGGCAGTTCACTCACATTGGGCGCGGGCGGAATGCTAGATTTTGTCTTCCTCACGGGCATATTCGCGGTAGCAGCCCTTTGGGTCCTGTACGCACTGTGGACCTCGGTGGTGAAGAAGTTCACCGCCGGATCCGAGAGTATCAGACGCGGGTGATGTCTCTTCGCTCGAAATCGTTACCCAATATTTATTTGACCTTGAAATGCCATGCGGGGTCCGGGGAACAGTTGACCGTTGTCAGCATGGACGACGTCGTAATGGCGTTGAGAAACACCTTGGGGAAGAAGGGGATGGCGGAGAGCGACATCAAGAGACTTGCTGAATACTTGATGAGCTTCTTCGGCTACACCAGCGAGGTGATCGATAACAGGCTGACTTCCGAGGACCGCGATGTCTTCTACATGCTGGAAGAGGAGGGACTGCTGACCACGACCCAGGAAGAGGTCCACCTCAAGAAGGGCAAGCTGTGGAGGATACACTACTGGATCCTCAAGAACGACCAGATCCTGCGACTCGCGCGGCAGAGCGAGGAGGCACAGAAGCACACGGACGACAGCTTTGCGATATACGACGAGATATCCGAGGAGGTCTGGAACAGGGAGTGACCCTCGGGACCGGTTCATGGACGCCACCATGAATGCTTTAATAGTCCTTTTCCATTAATCTGCCCAGAGGAACCCGATGAACCCGTACCTTATCGCGATCGCGGTCATAGCCGCCTACATCGTCATTTTATACGTTCTGAAGAAGAAGGGCGTCCTCGAGAGGCATGGCATCCACGTGTGGGGTCCTATCCTCATGTGGAGGACCCAGAAAGGCAAGAATTTCATAGAGCGCCTATCCCGGCCGAAGAGGTTCTGGAGGGCCTACTCGGTCGCTGCCAAGGTCATCTGCGTCGGCGTGATGATATTCATAATGGCCCTGCTGATCTGGGAAGCGACCCTCGTCACCAGCATTCCGGCAGAGAAGGCTCCCGGCCCTGAGATGATGCTGGGCATTCCCGGCCTCAACCCGATCATTCCGATCTGGTACGGCATCCTTGGCCTGGTGGTCGCTATCATCGTCCACGAGTTCTCGCACGGGATCATGACGAGGGTGGGCGGAATGCCGTTGAAATCCCTGGGGCTCGTCTTCCTCGTCATCCCGCTCGGGGCTTTCGTCGAGCCGGACGATCAGGAACTCGCAAAGACGGAGAAGAAGAAGAGAACGAGCGTCTACGCGGCTGGACCGGCGGCGAACGTGATAGTTGCGATCATCTGTGCGCTCCTATTCTCCTCTATGTTGCTTTCATCCGTAGCCCCAGTGAGGGACGGACAGGTCATTCTGAGCGTCGCGGGGGACGGGCCGACTGACCATGCGGGCTTGTCGTTCGGTTCGCAGATAATGAGGATCGAAGGGCAGGACATACTGACTATAGATGAATTCGAGAACTTCACCGCTCCTTTGCCGGGGGAGAATGTAACGGTCGAGTACTACTACTCAGACACACCCTACTCGAAGGAGGTCACTTCCGGCGTCACCGTGACGCAAACGTCATCAGGCCTTCCTGCCGCAGACGCCGGCATCAAGGTGGGAATGATCATAGCCTCCCTGAACGACACCACCATTCGCAACGAATCGGACCTGAAAGAGGCCTTGTCGCTCACCCATCCCCATCAGACCGTCAACATCACCCTGTTGGCCTATTACGAGGGCTCGGGGAAGTTCGAGGTCTTCAGCGGCCTGAACACGATAACGCTCGCGAGCAAAAAGGAGTACTACCTGAAGGTCGCGCCTGAGCTTGTTGGTCCGAACTTCAGCGATACTGGCTACCTAGGAATCAACACCGCCTATCTTGGGGCCTCGGTCAACTCACCCGAAGTGGTCATAAGAAGGCTGGCCCACCCGATGTACGGGGTAGAGAGCGCTGGGGACGCGATCTCATCCACACTGTACTACCTTGCGCTCCCGTTCGCTGGTCTGGCTCCCATACAGTCCCCTATCACCGACCTCTTCGCGCCGACTGGTATGTTCGCAGACGTTCCGGTCGAGGCTTTCTGGGTAATCTCCAACTGCTTATACTGGATATTCTGGATAAACATCATGGTCGGGATGACGAACGTCCTGCCGGCGGTGCCGCTCGACGGAGGATACTTATTCAAGGATTGGCTCGATTCCTTGGTGCTGAAGGTGAAGAGGGATGCGACCGAGAAGGACAGAGACAGGTACGTCGCGACGATCACATACGCTCTTGCACTGACGGTGTTATTCCTCATTGTCTGGCAGCTGATAGGGCCAAGATTCTTCTGAGATGTCGGATCAGGACGAGGCTCACTTGCTACGCAGAATCTCGTTGCACGCGGGACAGACTTCGAAGTCGAGCGAATTGATAGAAGAGCAGACGTCGAATATCTGCCCGCACGACCTACACTTCCTCAGCACTATGAAGGGCGACCTGTAGTTCTCGCATTGAACGACCCTTTCGGACCTCTCGACCAGGCAGACATCGGCCGCACAGTTGTCGCAAAGGCTCCTTCTGCTGAGGTTTATGACGAGATGCTCGCCGACCTTTATCCTTGTCATTTCTCGCCTTTCCATGCGAGTTATGTGCTAACTCGCGACTTACTCGCCCCGTTAGTACTTGAATGTTATCCGACGATTCTAGATCGCTTGTGAACCCAGTGATTAATTGATGACGGGATTGGTCGGCAATGGCTCTGCGAATCGCCGCCACCTTTGATGAGTCACCACAGTAGGACGAGGATGCGCTAGAAATCAATATTGGTGACGAGCGAGCATACCCCTGGCGTCAGCTGATTGTAGGAAATTCAGCCAGAGAAGGATCGGAGAGTTGTCCATGCAAGGGGTGAAAGCATCTTCCGCTCAGGACAGGCCGAATGTCCACAACGTCTCGGTCAAGAAGCTTTCGGACACAGAACACGCTCAGGTACTGTTCATGGAGCTGAAACAGGGGGAGGAAGTCAAGAGCCACATCACGCCGGTCGACGTGTTCTTCTATGTTCTAGATGGCTCGGGAATCGTAGAGATCGGGGAAGAGAAAGAGAAGCTCGACAAGGACACGCTCATCGAGAGTCCGGCAGGCACACCCTACCGCCTGTTCAACGATGGCAAGGAGCCATTCAAGTTCCTTGTTGTCAAGACCCCGAGACAGAAGGAGACGACGAAGGTATTGTGAACGAGTTCAAATGGATGGACTGACGAAAAGAAGAGAGAAAGAGAATATGTTTGCGGGAGGGCCCGACGATCAGACTATGTTGTTCCTCACCCGGTCCTTCAGCTCACCCAGCTTCCCCTTGTTCCAGCCACTAATCTTCGAGAAGAAGCCCGTGACCCTCGTGATCCCTTCGACATCCGGCGAGGAGCAGTACGGGCAAGTGTCCCTCAGGCCTCTGCTCGTCTTGCCGCATGTGAGGCAAGATGTGAACTCAGGGCTGAAGGCGATCTGAGCGTTCTGCGTGTTGCTAAAGGTCTTCTTGACGAAGGCCGATATGCTCTCGGCCGGCGGCTTGTGCTCTCCCAGCCAAACATGCGTGAGCGACCCGGCCTCGATCAGCGGGTGGAACAGGCCTTCCATCTTCACTCTCTCGATCGCGCTGATCGATGCCCCGACATTCAGGTAGGTCGAGTTCGTGTAGTACACCTCGCCGCTGCTCTTGTTCCCCCTGATCACCGTCGGAGCCTGGAGCGGATAGTACTTCATGTCGAGTCTCGCGAACCGGTAAGCGGTGCTCTCCGCGGGGGTCTGCTCGAGCGGCATTTTGATTCCGTACTGGTTGCCCAGCCGCTCCGCCTCTGTCTTCATTGTCGCCATGACCTTCAGTCCGAACATCAGGGCGTCCTTGGACTCGTGCATCTGCTGTCCCGTGTGGTACTGCACCATTTCGTTCAGGCCGACCATGCCGACCAGGAACGATGCCTTCCCGAGCCGGTAGTACGGCTCTCCGTCGAGGTTCATCGTGAGCAGCGCGAGCGGACCGTGCTTCCCCATTCCGAGCAGCTTGGCTATGAACTCCCGCTTCTCTAGGTGCGCCCTCGCCACTATCTCTATCCTCTCGCGCAGGAGCTCGAGCAGCTTGTTGTCATCCTGATGCGCTTCGTACGCTACCCTCGGAAGGTTAATCGTCACGTTCTGCATCGCCGAGTACCTCATCTTCCAGGGGGTCTTGGCGTCGTCGAGGTCGCTCTTGTCGAGCTTGAAAGCGAGCCTGCAACACTCGCTTATCTTGGCTGTGTTCCCGCGGTCGAAGACGAAATAGGTGTTGCCCTTCTCCGACGCGACTTGAGATATCTTCGTCAGGAACTCCTCGTGGCCCTCGGTCGAGAAGAACTTCTCGGTCATGTGGACGTTGGGCTTGGGGAAGAAGAACGGCCTTCCGAGAGCGTCACCCTCAAGGTAGACGTCGAAGAGGGCGCTAAGGAACCTCTGGCTCTCCTCGATGTAGTCCTCGTAGGTCTGCCCCGTGAACTCACCCTTCGGCCCGATCGCCGGTACATCTGCGAAGTGGTTCGGGATCTCCCAGTACAGGTTCAGGTCGCTGAATATGGACTGCCCGCCCCTGGCGACGGCCTGTTGCGCGAATTCGAATATGAGGATCTGAGCGAGCTGCTTCATCCGATCGTCGTCGACTTTCGTGAGATAGGGAGCGAGGAAGATGTTCACCGCGTCCCATCCAATCGCGCCTGCGAAGTGCCCCTGGAGGGCTGCCGAGAACTTGATTATCTGCTCAATCAAAACCTCGGGGTGCTTTGCCGGCTTGGCTATCGAAATCGCGTTCGGGAGGTTCAATCCGAACTTCTTGACGTACTCGATCGACTGTCCGCTGCAATATGGTCTATCGACCATACCGAGATCGTGCAGGTGGATGTCGCCCCTCATGTGAGAGTCCGCCATCTCCTGCGAGAACACCTCAAGGAGGGCGAACTCCTTCTTTATCCGTTCGGACAGTGTGAGGTTCGTAGCCTCGGGTCCGTGCGGCACATTGGCGTTCTCCTTGTTCGGATTCATGATGATTTGACGAGCATCATACAGAGGCACGCCCAGGCGCGTGTGCTGCTTTCTGATCTTGGCAAGACCATACTCGACGAGCTTGGCGTTCGTCAACTCTCTGATAAGCGGTGCGGTGACCACATCGAGCTCGAGCTCCGAGATGAGCTTCTCAACCTCACGCGCCACTATAGAAGCGGCGTCCTCGTTTATGGTGGTCTCCCTGATCAGAGCTTCATATATCTTGCTCCGATCCCACTTCTTGATCTCTTCGTCTGACGTTCTCACGAACAGTGAGAGCTCGGTCGACTCCTTCTCGTCGGTCGTGACCTCACCGGGTTCGCGCAGATACTCTATGGCTTTCATGTCATCACTTCTGAAAAGGGATACTAGGATAGACTCCGCATCCCTGCTACAAGGTGGGGTAGTTATTTGTGGTTTAGTTTAAAGGCATTTTTGAACTCAATCTGTTAAACTTAACGGCTATAAGAAGACTTTTTATTTACCATATCTGTTACCATATCTGTAATCAGATGTTCAGTCCAGAGGAAGATCTGAGGCGCGCTATATTCGAAATCCTTGGCGGGGAGGGGAAATCGATAAGCGCCCTATCACGTGAATTGGAGGCGAGGGGGTATAATCTTCACCGTCTCATCCTCACGGGCTATCTAAGGGCGCTGACCGATCTTAGAGTACTCAAAGAGAGAGAAGTCCCTCCAGCGAAGATATACATTCCAGTGAAACCTTTGGAACGAAACATCTATGAGGCTGTCGGACAGAAAGTCAGGGAAATGGTTGAAGGGGAGAGGGGGGACGCGCTGATCCTCTACCTCCTGTCTAGGATTCTCAGACGGCCAGTCTTCTATGATGAACTGAAGAGGGCGGGGATCACGGGACAGCCGCCGGGGCGCCAGGCAAGTTCGGAAGAGAGGCAGGAGGCGAAGAGAGTGCTGGTCCGAGCGGGTTTCAGGATCCCCGACAGCTCCAAGGCATACCTCATCGAGGGCGAGGGACTTCAAGAAGCGTCGGCCCAGGTACTCGAAGCGATAATGATAGAAGTGCTAGACGCGGGTCACCTCGTAAGGGAGACGACCCAGACGAAGCTGTCCTTCTGATCTTCCCGAGCGTTCTTCTCTCCTGGCCATTGAGAACCCGCGGGGAATTCGAGAAGCTATTTATTCATCGAGTCTATACTCATGGGCATGGATCTTGAGGCCTTGGTGTCGGACATAAGAGCGTATCCAGGGATCACAAGAAAGCGGCTCATATCAGGCGTCATCAACTTCTTTCCGAAAGTCTATCAGGCCAACGTCCTGGCCTCCTACGGGGACGACGCCGCGGTCATCGAGTTCGGGGGCTCGGTGCTTCTCCTCGCCGCGGACGGCATAATGGAGCCTTTGATGAAGACGAACCCATACTACGCAGGCTATTTCTCCGTGCTCGTGAACATAAACGACATCTCCGCGATGGGCGGGATACCGCTCGCAATGGTGGACGTCATCTCGATGAAAGAGGAAAAGATCTGCGTGCAGGTGATGAAAGGGGTTGAGGCTGCAGTCAGGAAGTTCGGCGTTCCGGTCGTCGGAGGCCACACGCACCCCGACTGCGATTACAGTGCGATCGACGTCGCCATACTCGGTACTGCAAAGAAGGACGAGGTAATTTACAGCCACACGGCCAAGGCCGGGGAGGACATAATCTTCGCCATGGACACGGACGGTTTCTTCCCGGAGAGACTGCCCTACGCATGGGACACGACCTCGAAGAAGAACGAGGGACTCGTGAGAAGGCAGATGCTGATGATGAACGAGATCGGCAAACGCCATCTGGTGAGCTCCGGCAAAGACATAAGCAACCCAGGATCTCTGGGCAGTCTGGGGATGTTGCTCGAGACTAGCGGAAAGGGAGCCGTGGTCGACCTTGACGCAGTCCCGAGACCGGAGGGGCATGACTTCCCGCAATGGCTCAAGGCATATCAGGGGTGCGGATTCGTCCTAACGTGCCATCCGAACAACTCCGAGAAAATCATAGACATGTTCTCGGAGGTCGGCGTCATTGGGGCCGTCGTAGGTACCGTCCACGACTCTAACGAGTTCATAATAAGATGCGGAGAGAAGGAAGCTATTCTTTTCGACTTTGAGAAGGATGTCATAACCGGTTGCAAGCCCTCAATGCCTGGTGTTGGTGGTCCGCGAAAGTGAGCAAGAGAGAAGGGAGTGCTAGGCCGTAGGAGTTGCCGCTCGGTCCGATGAAGGTTGTCCGATCGCCTTCTTAGCCCCGTGACCCTTCGAGCGTCGGTAGTCCACGGTTAGGCTGCTCCCGTCAGGGCCTGACCCTTTCCCCATGATCAGAGCAAGGGGCACCGCCCTCCAGCGGCACCACGATGCTGCCACCAGCCCCGAAGGACAGAGCCTCATTGTCGACGAAAGGGCCCTCACCGCCCCGTTTACGACGTCCCCTGCTGTCACCCCCGCTATCGACGATTTCGGTGTACAAGGACACGCCGAACGTCCCGGTCAAGCCTAGCACCCCCCAATTAAGCCATCGACCTATTTATAACTATTCGAGAGATTCCCTCTGGCCAGAGAACATGGCTCCCCCTCGGTCCCCGTCCCCGATGCGCCCTTCGATTCTCGCAATGTTTAAGTCCGCCTTCGGTCTATGTTAGTCACAGGGGGGGTGAGTATGAAAGACCTAAAAGCAAGCGAGACAGCGGTAGTCTTCATCGAGTTCCAGAACGACTTCTGCAAGGAAGGTGGCGCGCTTTATCCGGCCGTCAAGGACCAGATAGCCAAGCAAGGGACGGTCAAGAACGCGACGGACTGCATCAAGAAGGCGAGGGGCAAGTGCCTGACACTGATATGTCCGATCTTGTTCGAGCAGAGCTACTGCGACATGGGATGCGAGGGCGTTCTCGGACCGATCCACAACAACGTCGTGAAGAGCAAAGCCTTCAGGAAGGGGACATGGGGAGGAGCGATCATCGACGAGCTGAAGCCCACCGAAAAGGACATCGTGGTTGAGGGGAAAAGGACCCTCGATGCGTTCAACTCCAGCAACATAGACTTCTTGCTGAGAGCGAACTGCATCAAGAACGTTGCCTTCGCGGGCTTCTTGACGAACGTGTGCGTCGAGGGAAGTGCCAGATCCGCCTACGACAAAGGATACAAGGTGTTCCTTCTGAAGGACTGCACCGCGGCGTTGTCGGGTGAGGAGCAGAAGTACGTCGAGGAGAAATTCTTCCCGATCATGGGAGAGGTACTGACCCACGACGAGTTCCTTGCGAAAGTGAAGTAAACCCTTTACCTCAGCCCTTTTTTTTCAGCCATTAGTCTATGAGGGGACTCGGAAGGACGCATGCTTCGAACGCCCGACCCGAGGGATGGCATAGGCGTCATTCAACAAACTAGTTGGCCTTGTTGCAAAACTCAACCTGACGTTTTGACAACATAATTATTGTTTGTTATCAATATTGATTACGAAATATTAATGTGTGGTCCAATCCATTCGCCAGCTGCTTAAGGAAGGTGACTGGATTGGCTGCCACGATTATAGAAATGCCGAGAGAAGTATTCAAATTTGACGGTCAAATGCACGTTGACAATTTCACTCTCGACCTCACCGCGCCGAGCGAGGTCGAGGCTCATCGCCTGCG